>Ga0075017_100000010_pt1 | contig 63933 bp, 69 predicted proteins | sample AleBraG_ABR_2012_FD_71475 | JGI IMG/M metagenome (GOLD analysis project Ga0075017, IMG submission 71475) | Freshwater sediment microbial communities in response to fracking from Pennsylvania, USA - Alex Branch Run_MetaG_ABR_2012 | ecosystem: Environmental > Aquatic > Freshwater > Creek >... | reverse complement strand
ATATATTATAACGCGCATATTTTATGTATATTATATCTACAGAGTCATAGCTTACTTGCTTGAGTTAGAAACTCTGCTTTTGTGTACTATATGGTTTCGTGTTTCACCACTTTAATTCCTATAGCCAATAGTAAATCTATATTGATAATTATTGACATTATTTGATAGGTGAATTTTATTTAGATCACAATTTCTACACCTAAAAGTGTAAAGTAGAATTTTACATTTTTCATTCTTTTTCTGCATTTTAACAAAAATTAATTCCAATTTTTCCGCTTTCGTGTTTTACCGTTTTTATTAATTTCGGGTACAAAATCATCCAATTCCAAAGGTTAGCCTATTTATTACACCTGGTAAAGGTTAGATAAAATTTCACATAATGAGACGGGATTTTTAGTTATCTGTAGGAAATTCTTTTCCAGAAAAAAGCATTGAAAATTTTAATGCAAATATGTTGCAATACCGTTTGAAGCAAGCAAGCCAAAATGCAATTTTCCGAAAAATGCAATTTAATTCCGTGAAACAAAAATGTTTCACAGAGTAGTCAAAAAGAAAGCCTAGTTCCTACAGTAGAGCTAGGCTTTTTTATTATAGTACTCTGGAATTGTGTTGCTGTTGCATTTGTAAAACTACCGAAACTATCTGTCTTATTTCATCATCATTATAGAATCTACTCTTTAAGTACATAGTAAGTTGATCTGCAAGATTTTGCATAAGACTATTAGAAGTAAGTATAGGAACTACTTCTTGTATAAATATTTGAGTATCTTCTATTATATTTCTTCCAGTATTTACAAGTAAAGGATTATTAGGAAGTTCTGTAAGAACTATCCCATATCTTTCAAAAGTAATAACAGAATCGTTTACCTTTCGTATAGAAATTACTTTTCCAGATTCTAAAACCTGTATTATTGAGATATGACTAGGTTCTAGTTTTACTCCTAATGACTGTAAAAACTCTATAAGAGTCTGTTTCTTTTCGTCTTCTTCTACAGTATTACCTAGAATTCCTACTTCAAATATCTCACTACCGTCTTGATGCCATCTGATGTAAACATTAGAACGCTCGTTTAAGGTGTCTTGCGGGCATGTACAGACGACACAATCACAAGCAACGCAATAATCTAAACCCCTATGAGGACATACTGTAGTACAGTATGTATCGTCATATCTTAACTTACATTTATTACAGACTACATACATTTTTTAACCTTCTTTCTTATTTCTCGTAGTTTGCAGAGTGACTGTTGCAGGAAGTACACAAAGTAAAATCCCAACCACAGTTTTGATCTTTGTACATTTTCTTAACTACTAATGTAACAGCTTCTTTCTCCATAGTGGTAAGGTAGCCATTTCTTGTAGCAGTTTTTACACTCTCAGAAACAAAATCTAACTGTTCCTGAATTATGTTAGGTTTACAGCAAATAGTACACTTATTTTTAGCTATAAGTTGCTTCTCCCTTTCTTCTCTTTCTAGTATGTTCTTTTGTGCTTCTCTAGTAGAAATTATCCTAAACTCAATATCACTAGGGTCAGGATTTGATCGCGATGGTGTATTAAAAAATCCACCAGTTCTATCACCAGTTTTCTTTCGTGGCATTGTTATTACTTTCTCTATTTCTTCCTATATCCTGTAGTTTTTGGAGTAAACATAGGAGTTATACTCTTATTTCGTACAATCTCATTTTCTTCTGTATACTGTATTTTTTCCATCCTATCCTGCATTATTTGCGCGGCAGTTTTTCCCTCATTAGAATCTTGTTTATCTATAAATTCTACAGATATATTACCTAACTGTATATTTAAGAAATGTTTAATACACTCTAAGAAACCAACGAAGGTAACAACCCTAGATTTTATCTCTTCATCATCCCTATATGTTATTATTAATTTTCCTCCAGGAAATTCAGACCCGGACATTCCGGGTCTTACTATTTGAAAATCAATATACATAAGAGGTTTAGGTCTTACACCCATTGAATTCTTAGCAGGATGGAGAGTAAATCTATCACATGAAACTTCTGTAGGAATTAAACTATCCTCCGTCTGTTTCTGCTCTACCTCCGTATCTTTGCTCGTATTTTCTGGTATATTCTCTTGGGTTCTTAATTGTTTCTCTAAAGTCTCCTGTACTTTCTTCTTCACCTTTACTTTTGTTTTCATAGTATTTAGATTCTGTAGCCCCTTGCTGATTTTGATACTTACTATCTCTACTCTTATCACCATAAGGTCTATGACAGGGAGCAGTTAAGTGTAGGAAGTTTATCTGAGCAATAAACATACCAGGACGGAGGATTATAGGATTAGAAATTGTAGAAATCTCTAAGGTTATCTGTCCTGAAAATCCAGGGTCTATAAATCTTCCAGTAGAATGTACAGATAATCCTAATCTAGCAAGAGAAGATTTACCTTCTACAGAACCTTGTATATTCCTGGGAAGAGAAATAACTTCTTCTGTAGTTGCTAGTAGTAAATCCCCTGGATGAAGAATTAAAATGCCGGACTCACTAACTCCTATATCTCTATAAACTACTGTAGGTCTACCTAAAGGGTCTGCCCATTTTATAGGGTCTATAGTCATTCCTCTATTCTTATCGAGAATCTTAAAAGAATTTCCTAACCTAACATCATAAGAAGCTGGTTGGACTTGATCTTTGTTAAAAGGTTCTATATCTATCAGACCTATATTAAGATAGTAGTCTGTAGAAACTGTTTTGCCTAGTTCTTCTCGACGTTTGAAGTCTTTGCATTCTTTTACAGAATCTTCTATAAGCCAATCAGGAAGACAACCTTGTGGGAACATCTTACTAAGTGTAGTATCAATCATATTATTCTCTTTCTTATATTTCTTGTAGGTGCTAGATTTATTTGTGCTTTCTTTAGTAATACAGGTTCGTTTATTTGTTTTTTAATCCATTTTCTAGATTCGATAACTTTATCTACATCATCCTTACCACATACTACTATTTCGTTTTCTTTAAAAACTACATCAGTTTCATAATCAAGTCCAAAATGTCTAGCTATCCAATTAGCAGTATATCCCCATATAGGGTTACAAACTATTACTTGTCCTTTAGCTTGTAACTGTCCTGTATCAGAATATTCTTTTAGTATTTTAGACACTAAATTAAAGAAAGGTTCTATCTTTTCATTATCTCCGTATTCTTTTTTAAACTGCTCTCTTTCTGCTTGTAAGTCTTTCCATTGACCTAAATACTTATTTCTTTCTTCTCTAGATAAATTACTTAAATCCATTACTTATCTCCTAATAGGTCTAATTTCTCACTCTGTATGGTTATACCAAAACGTATCATAAATAGTGACCTAGACCCAACATGTAAATAAGGTACATTAAATCTAATATATTCAGTAAACCAATAAGTAACCATTGTATTTTCTTTCTGTGTGATCTCCTAGATTTTCTATTTGTATCCTTTTATTTCTATTGGTTGTTTGTTTAGTTTCTGTATTAGCTCTGTAATTCTTGTTTTTCGTAACCCATGTACTATTGAATCATTTTCTACAGAATCATTAGTAAATCTTTCCCATATTTCTTCTCTACCTCCCGAATAAAAAGGAGTATTACCACATTCACTTATTATTAAGTCTTTTAATATCTTCCATTCATCAGCAGAGAAAGTTACTGCATTTAAAATGTGATTTTCAAAAGCCTCAAAAGCTACAGGAAAGTATGGTTTAAGCATTTCTGTCATAGTCATAGCATATACACGTATTTGATATTGTGCATGTGGATTAAGACGTAACCCTAGAAAGTGGAACAAAGCACGTAGGTTAATCTTAAAATAGAATGCAGTATATTGACCTAAAGGAAGTACAGTTCTACTTAGTTCATTAGCTAATCCTAATCTTGCTAATTGTGCATAACAAGAGTGTGCTTCTCCTCCTATTGCAGAAATTATATCTTGTGCTGTTTGTGCATCTTCTTCATCAAGTAAGTCTCCTGCACCTTGTTTTGCATTCTTAGGTTTACCCTTACATTCTTCTGGAGAAGGAATATAGAACTCCTTACAAGGTTCTATGTATCGGAGAGACTCTTCATTGTAAGAATTATGTACCACAATATTGTTAGCAAAAAAGTTATGATATTTACCTTCTACTTCTATATCATAAGTATTTATATATCCTAAATACTCTGACTTTATAATAGAGGTGTAGTTTATAGATAACTTATTTGACCCTTTTAGTTTTCTATCACTAGCGTTCTCTTTAGAAGATGCCCAACATAAGTTATCTATTCTATTATCTGTTCTACAGCTATTAATATGTCTAGTTTCTTGTTCATTCTTTCTTTTTTGTTTAGAGAAAGATTCAAGTACAAGTTGGTGTACTGTTCTAACATGAGATTTTCCATTTTCTGATAAATTTACTACATAATATCCAGAAGATACTATTGATTGTCTCTTAATAGTAGGAATATTAGATACATCTCCATTATATGATGTAGTAGAGTATGATCTAATTCTTCCTAAATTAGAAACTTCGTATCTACCTCCATAACCTTGTATTTTCCTCCATTCTTCTCCTACTATACTATCTATAAAAGAAAGAGGTACAACTTCTTTATCTCTTTCAACTTTAGATGAAGTCATAAATTCTGCATTAATTTCTAATGCTTCTTCTAATGTCATCCATCCATATTTAGTTAGACATTTATGCTGTTTAGTGCATTCTAACATAGAACCATTCTTAAAGTATGTCCTATATACATGCTTCTTGCCATTACTATATATATTGGATATATGTGAAGTTATTAAAGTATTGTCACTTTCATCCACACAACGAAGAATCATACTTTGTATTCTTCTTCTATTATATTCTGATTTAATCCAGTTATTGTACAAGTACTCTAAAGAGAAAAGTCTTTGCTCATTATATCCCTCTTTTAATCTACAAGGTAATTCAAAACTTATCTGACTATTACCTGATAGACAACAACCAATACGATGTCGAAACCATTGACGTGCAACAAATATAGGTGCCTTTACATAGAAGATAGCATCTGGAAATTCTACAGGACCATCATGCTTCATACGAATAAGATAGTCCATTAAGTTATCGTTCTGTTCTTCTGTATAGTCTTGAATAGATTTACGGAATGATGTTCGTGCCGCTTGTACTGGTAGAAGATCACTACCGCTTACACTAATTAATGCACATACACCTGCATTTAATAGTTTCTTTTCTGCTAGAGGAGTTGTGTTATTTGTTTCCATTTTATTACTTCTTCAATCCTTATCCTTTGTTCCCCCATGAGGGCATACCCATTACTGTAAAGTTAGATAGTTCTGTAACATCTACCCTAAGATCATAACCATTAGTTCTAGTTATATCTTCTCTAAGCCATACATCACCTAATCTAGAAGCTCCAGTAAGTCTATACTGTTTCTTTCTATAATGACATAGTATAGGTAGACTTACAAAATCCTCACATAGATTCTTTTTCCATGCAGGAAATCTAGCTATAGTAAGAAATAGATAAGCATATCGTTCTGCTTGTGAACTACCAAAACGCATGTTATCTAAGAAATCATCTATATGATTCTTTACAGTACTAAAGGTTTCTTCTCTTTTTACTTCTTCTATTTCCATTAGAAATAACTTCTTATCCTTCTTGTTCTACTAAGTGGAGTCTTATAGTCTTTAGCTTCTGCACCAAAAGGTTTACCATCTTGTGTTGATTTATAGTAAGTAGGTTTAGCTTCTTCTTTACCTACTCTCTCATAAAGAGTAAAGAATCTACCCGTAGATAGTTCTCTATTACTCAATGTAAAAGTAATAACACTTCTTGATTCTAAAGGTCTAACTACTATACCTATTTTGGATATAGATTCAATAGTTCCTTTTTTGTATAAAGTGCTGTCCTTGTTAAAGATATTTACTATATCTCCTGCTTTCAAGATTGTGTCTCCTCTCTTACTATATCGTTATGTACTCTTTGCTCCTCTTCTTCCCACTTTATCTCCTGCTGTAGATAAGTCATAGCTTTCTTTAGATCGACAAGTCTTGTTGTATTTTCTTTCTTTCCTGCCCTTACAAGATACTTAATTATATTTCCTATTTGAAAAGAAAGGCCATGTTGTCTTACAAAAGTCCATACTTCTGTAACATTTGCACCAAAAGCACCGTAGTAATTAGGACGATAAAATTCTTGTTGTCCTGATTCTGTCAGTTTAATAGTTTTTGTTGCTTTAAGTTTCATTTTCGCTTTACCTTTACTTTCTGCGATTGCGTCGATTGCGTTACATTTCTCTGGAAAAGAGATTTTAACTTCATATATACTTCACCGTCTTTTCTTTCCAGAGAAGCGTCTTTCCATATTTTCTCCATCTTAGGTGTTACATAGTAAGTGTGTGGTTTTCTACCTCTTCCTTGAAAGTCACTTGTAGTTTCTCCAGCTACATAACGGATAACTCCTAACTCTACTAAATCTTCAATGTGATCTCTTAATGTAGAGTGTGGAATATTAGAATCTATTGCTAGATCGACTAATGTTTGTCCTGGTTTCTGTATTAACGAAGATACTGTTTCAAGGTTAAATGCTACGCATGAATCTAATGCTACTCTAGTAACTAATGCTATGTCTTCCTGAGTATACTGTATTGGAGTATTTAGTAGAGATAATCCCATAAGGAGTTTAGTTAGCTGTTTAGCAATTCGTGTAGGCATTTCTTGTTGTGGACGTAGCATTAACTTCCTATCTACCTTTGACAGTCTTTCCACAGTAGCACGTAATAACGAAGTAAGACATGCTAGAGAGTATATCTTCTCTTTATAATGTTGAGGAATTACTGGTATATCTTCCTTACTTACTCTAACATCAAGATACTCTGCCGCAATTCCTACAAGTTCTTCATGTATTGGTACTTCACTACCCACAGAATCTATTGCCGCCATTACAGGATTACGACTGTCATAATCTGTACCTTTTACCATATGGTACAGAAGAAATCTTTCACCCATGATTGATCTATTTTCTGTGAATATCTTTTGAGTTACTCCTGTAAGCATATTGAAGTGAGATTTGAAATCTCTTTGTGTTCCGTTGCCGTGATCTTTTTCAAGTGTACCATCATACACTCCTCTAAGTGTAGAAAATATAAACTCCTTGTCATCACTTCTCATACCTAACAACTCTGTAAAATCTTTAAAGACAAATAGTTTACCATTAAGTCTAGGAATTAACGAAGGGTCTGGATGGACATTCATACCAGATACAAGTACATTTCTTGTAATAGAAGATTTAGATACTACTATCTTCACCTTAGATAGAGACATAAGTAATGCAGTTTTTCCACTACCAGGAGGGCCAATAGTATGTACCCATAGAGGGTCACCTTTTATTCCTACAGTAAGACAAGTAGCAAACATTATCCTGAGTCCATTCTCCATATCCTTATCCATAAACAAATACTTTCTATAGGCTTTTAAGACCTTCTCAAAAGTAGGGCGTTTAGCAGATAGTGATTTAGATTGTTGGACTTCTTGAAGAGTAGGAGTATTTTCTATCTCAGTTTGTTTCTGTTCTTCCTTTACAGGGATAGACGTATATTTCTCTTCAAGCTGTATAAACTGTTCATAAGTTCCTCCTTGCTTTATATGGTCTCTTACATCGTAACCATCAGGTAAGTCACCTTTCTTACTCCAATTAATATACTTAATTGGACTACTCTTACTTACTATATCTTTTAGGTTATGATAAACTTTCTCTGTACCTTTCTCACCTTCACTTCCTACATCATAACATATAGTAACTTCCTTTCCAGAGAAACATTTGTTCCAAGACGCTTTCCATGTATTAGCACCTGGAGTTCCTACAACTATAGCTTCTACACTTTCTTTACTTAATAGATACTCTAAGGCTATAGTATCCCATTCGCCCTCGCAGTTTCTACAGATAACTATTTTCCCATTACGTCTTACTACTACCGTACCTGTAGGTACAGTAACACAGTAAACTTTATTAGTTATATTTCTTTGTGTAGTAACTGAAGTTACATTTCTATACTTCCTAGGTGATATGTTTAGTATATAGTTTATACTGCTTTTTCTAGTATCCTCTCTTATATTACAACTATATCCAGTAGTTACGCATATGGAAGAGATAGCATCTACTTGTACTTTATCTGCACTAAACACTCTATGTGTGTACTTACTGACAGTATCACCGTCCCAAAATCTTAACTCATTAATTAGAGTTTCTCTAGCTTCTACAGACCAGTGAATAAAGTCAGAAGTTATCTGCTTAGTAGGCATAATCCTGTCAAGAATAGGAGCATCGTAAGCCATAACAACTATTTGAGTATACCCTTTAGCAGAAAGTCCACCAAATTTGTACGGAATTTCTAATGACTCTAGTATCTCAATTAATCTACTTACTTTACGTTCTTTCTTAAAAGCCCAGGCACGTCTATTACCTCTTTCTTTATGACCATCAGCTGCATAAGCTACAAGTAGCTTTACTTCGTTATTACTAGGAGAATAACCTTTACCTCTATATTCTCCAGAAACAGGAAGTACCATTCCTGACTTTACTTGATCTGCACGTATAGTTCTTATACCATCTGTTTCTTTTATAAGAACTCTATGTTCAGGAGTTACAAGTAAGTCACAAGAATTACCCTTTATATTTACCATCTTCTTACTATATGGTAAAATCTGTTTTGCTAGAGGTTTTACAAAAGTTATATTCTGAGTGTTCTCTGCATATTGCGCTACTTTTTGATTTTTAAGGGTAGGAAATTTTATCCAACCTTCTTCTGTAAGAATTTCAGTATCAGCACTATAGCAGATATACACTTTCTGAATTCCGCGTGCTACTCCCTGGAAAAGAGAATCCATACCATACAGTTGACTGTCTAATTCCGGCATTCCATAGAGTTGATGTTTCTTTTTGCCTCTAGGAATTTTACCAAAGAAATTGTAGAAACGGAAGTTGTTTATAGTTCCTGTTGCATTTCTTACAGGAATAGCAAATTGGTCATTGTCATATACAATTCCTGCATCTTTTAGAGTTTTTGCAGGTACTCCTCTATCTAAGGATAATTCTATAAACTGTTTACTGTAATTTTTCCTTTCTTCTAACCAAAAATCATACCAGAACTTCATAAAGGAATATACATTCCCTAGTTTCTGACAGGATTTACAATCCCACATTCCCGCTTTCTTTTCCTTACCATCACTTCCTATACCGTCTTCTATACGTATGTAAAATTTATCTACTTTACCACAGAAGATACAATCTCCTCTTACATTTACACCTGATACTTTCTCTTCATCATACACAAAACCTAACCTTATAAACGGACGAAGTACAGCAGGAACTTTCATATTGTCTTTCTTTATATAAACCATATCATAACTCCCACGCTACAATAGAAAGTGTATTTAGTATATACGCATAGGCTTTATCGTATATACTGTTGTAGCTATTACCTGCAATATTTAGAGTCTCAATCCCGTGAGAGACAATCCAGTATGCAAGTTCTCTTTGTGGGATTCGGTACTGTGTTTCTCCGTCAATAGTCCATAAGGGTATTAGGTATATATCAAGATGTAGTTTCTGGTAGTGTTGTATTGCATTAAGTGTACAAACTTCACCATAACTGTCAAAGTCAGTTGCAATTCTAATAGTTGCATCAGCTTCTTGTACATTCTTCCAGGTTCTAGTCTTATAGTCAGGTTTAAATTCTCCATTCTTTTCCAGAGGAGGAGTATCATCAACCATTCCGTACTGCCACTTGTAACCTATCTTAGGACCATCTTGTGTAATAAATCCTTCTGGCATATGTCCACCAGTTTTTATACCTAGAAGTTTAGCGGCTCTAACTCCTGCAATATCTACTCCTCTTTGACCTCCAGAAATTACACGTTTAAGTATACGTGGTTTTCTACATTTACCATCACATATTTGTTGTTGTATTCTTTGTGCAGTATTAACTACTTTTATTTTTGTTTCCATGGTATTCTTTAGTTCCTAACATACATAGTTAGGTAGAAATTTTACCTATCCTCACTTTATTTGTATTTTGTATTTTATGCAGAAGTATAAGGGTATAATCTCTGTCCTCTATTAGTAGTTGCAGTATACCAGAACTGTTCTCGTTTAAGTCTCTGTATTCTATGGTATCTCATATACTCTGCATGTGTTTGAGTTCTTTCTTCGCAGTTAGTTAAAGAAATACTACAAGTAAATAGTACATCACAGATAGGTCTTGTTGTGTTTAGTCTAGTAAATTCAGACTTATTCTTTTTCGTCTTAAATCTCTTGTAACGATTAAACTGTCTGTTTGTCATAGGTTTGTTTCTTTACCCCATACGTGTAATTTGTATTCATCAACGCTCCAGAATTGTGGAGATACTGTACACTCTACAGTCATTGGTACATTGACAGTGCTTCCTTCTGTATTCTCCATTCTAGCAATTACAGATTTCACATATCCTCTGTTAAGATCACTTTTGTGAATCTCTACTTTCAATTCATCATGGATTGTAAGAATTAGATATGCTCTTGCTTTGATAGATTGGTTAAATTCATGCACTTTAACTAATGATGCTTTCATCATATCAGCGGCAGTACCTTGAATCATATAAGATACTCCACGGTAAGCAAAGTTAGGGTCTACACGTAATTTTCTACCATAAGCATTTATGATGAATCCATTTTCTCTAGCTTCTCTCTCTACTTGTTTGATGTATCTCTTTAACTCTGGCATAGAGTTATTGTATTCAGAGTCAAATAACTTTGCTTCATCAAGTGTACAGTATAACAAGTGAGTGTAACTACCAGGACCACCGCCGAAGATTTTGGCATAAGTTATGTGCTTACACCGCTGACGACTAGCTTCTTTACCTAATGCAGATTCTGCTTTAACAATGTCATACTCAAATTCAGAAAGAAACTGTTCACATACTTCCTGTACATACTTATCAGTAGGATTACATTTCTTAGCTTTAGATTTTGACCATCCTAGATGTTGCCATGCCGTAGAAACTTCGCCATTAGCAGGTTCACGGAATAGATCAAGAGCCTGAATTACTGCTTTAATACTTTGTGGATTATTTACACCTCCCCATGCTTTATTAGCCATAGCCTTAAACAAATCTGTTTTATTACGTATAGCTTCTAACATTACTGGTACTTGTGCAAATCCTGCAAATAGTCTCGCTTCTTGTTGTGAATAATCTAATCCTAACCATACATGATCTTTTCTACAACCGAATACTTTCTGTGAACTATATGTACTTCCTCCTAATGATTTCTTTCCTCCTGCCGATAATTGCTGTACATTTAATCCCCCTTCTCCTCCTGCTGATAGTCTACCTGATTTTGTACCGCATTGATTAAATGAAGGACGTATAATACATATAGTATTGTCAGTACTATTAATACTACTCCTACTACCGTCATTATTACTGTTACTATATCCATAAGGTTTTACCATATCTTCTATCTTATCAAAGAATAGAGACTTAGTGTGAGAGGCATCACGAAATGCAGTTAATTCTCTAACAAATGGAGAATACATCAACTCTCGTAATGTGTCTTTATCTGTAGTTAATTTACCTGTCTTTCTGTTTCGTCTATCAGTTTCTAATCCTAATCCTCCTTCACTCTCTGGAAGATAGAGTACTCTAAGAAGTTGTTGTGGAGAACCTGGATTAAATTCAGGTTCTGGTTTTGGTTTTGCATTCCGTCTTTTTCTGGAAAGAGAATCTGCATCTATATTAGGGACTTCTTTTATTGGAAAAGGTTTAAGATTCTGTTCCCGAATTATCTTTTGTAAGTTACTATATCTTAGAGTAACTTCTTCTTCACACCGTTTTGATTCTTCTTTTGCTCTGTCAGGAAATACAGTAATACCTCTTGTTTCCATGAAATCGACAATAGGCCATACTTTCTGCATTTCGAGATAGTAAGTGTCTCTCAGGTGTTTATCATTCTGCATTATCTCATTGTAGAATTGATACAGTCCAACAGTTCTATATGTATCAAATCTACAGTATTTCTCACAAAGGAAAGCGTCACCTGTTTGATTTTCGTCGAAGTAATAAGGAAGCCAATAGTCAGTTTTTAACTCCTCACTGTCTATTAACATCATACGGTAGAAATTACCTAAACCTTTAGGGTTTTCTCCACCAGCTTTCTCTACACGTCTATTGTACATTGTTGCTTTACGACGTGCAGTTGCTACTGCTTTCTGCAATTCCTTTTCGTCTTCATCGCTTATACCTAGAGTTTTCTTAGATAGATACTTTAGACCATATGCTAATTCAAGAGTAAAACAGATACGCGCCATAAATAACGTATCGTGTAATTTCTCCAAAGAATGTAAATGCTTGAATATTTGATTGAATCTAGTATCTACATTTTTCATCATACGAGTATCAAACTTCGTATTATGGCAAGTTAATTGTACTCCTTTCTTAGATAAAGTATCAAGTATAAATACTACATCTTTCTGATTAATCTCAGGTTGTCGGGTGAATGGGTCAACGGGCCAATTACAACACCACGTATTCCCTTCACTATCAGACATTGAAACCATGAATACAGAATCGGCAGTATAGAGTCTCTTTCCAGAAGAGTATAGTACTCGCTTTCCCCAAGAATCTACACCTGTTGTTTCAGTGTCAAGTGCAATTATTGTATTCTTTTTAGGTCTAAACTCTTTATTTGATTGTATTATTGTAGGCATATTAGTAATTATACCAATGACTAAGGCCCAACAATCGAATGACTGTCAGGCTTAGTTGCTTATTCACTTTTCTATAGTTTCTTCTTGTGTGTCCTTCATTACAATGATAGTATCTTCTTTAATTGCTATCATCCTTAACTTACCATCAGGTGTTCGGTATTTTACACCATATACCAATGCTTTACCATCATTAATAGGCATCACCCTACCAGCAAATACTCCTTTAACTGTTGTTCCATTTCCTTTTGAATGATACATTCGATTACCAATAACTTCTTTACCTATTGCCATTTCAATAAGAAAGTCAGCATCTTCTGTACCTTTAGTAATTACTGTATCAATGTCAGACAGAATCTCTTCTGGTACTTGCATTGATTCAGGAATACTTCTAGTTATTAGAGTATCTTGTGGAGTATTATCAATAAACGGAGTTGGAGTAGATTCTACGTATTCTTGTAGAATGTTTCGTTTCTCTCTATCAATCCCTGCTGTCTGATAAGCTAACTTAATAGACTCCTCTAATTGTTCCATCTGAGTTTCTATTTCAGCGGCTTTCTTGTAATTCTTAGACTGTGCCGCTTCATCAAGTCGTATCTGACAGTTACGAAGTGTCCTCTCTAATTCCTTAATATGATCTTCCTTCTGACTTTGATACTTTGCTTTAACTGCATTTTCTTCTTCAAACTGATTGTCATAAGGCATAGCAGGAAGAGGAAATTTTTCTGCAACAAGATATGATAATTCTTTAGATTCTAGTGCAGATTGTAAGGCTTCATGTGGAGTAGGCTTAATTGCAGAAACTACTTTCCAGAAAGATAATCCCATATCAGTGTGTAGAATCTGTACAACATACCCTAACTTACAGGACATAACCATAAAGTCAGGAGTAACTTCTCGCATAGCGTCATAGAAATTACCATACTCTGTCCAATCGCGGGACTTCTCTTCAATCAGTTGCAGTAGTTTCTCTTCCAGAGATTTAGCAATCCGTGGCGCAACCAAGTCTGAAAGAGTTACAGAAACATCTTGAATATAAGCCTTGTAGCCTGGAGTTCCTACTTTTATTGCAGGAGAAGTTTGTGTAGCAATTTGAGTAGGCTTTTCAGGTTTAATGAAATTTTGTACTACTGCTGTTTCTTTTACATGAGGAATTATGCGAACCGCAGGTTTCTCTGGAAGAGAATTTGTACCTTTAGCATTCGCAGTTATTGCAGATAATGCTCGTGAAGATTTAGATGCAAATTCATTTCCAATTTGAGAATCAGAAGTATCTACAGAATCTATATCTAAACCACCATCTTCTACTTCTTCCTCTTCTGTAGTAGATTTCTTAGTAAGTAGTTTCTCTTCTAACTCTACTTTGTTTATCCATTGAGAGAAGGTCATTACCTTCTCTCCTGTAGCTTCTGCAATAGCTTTATACTTCATATACTCATTTTGAACGTTACTCATTTGTTTGTTTTCCTTGTTTGTTTTTTGGTTGGGTGAATACTTGTCGCCTGTTCCGCTATACCCTGCTAGAACGGGCAGGAAACAGGCAAAAACAGGGTAGTTTCCTTATGGGATAGTGTCGGAATCTTGCTGTACTAAGAAGTTTAGAGAAGGTATGAATTTCTCTATAAATTCTTTTGTTTTTGTAATTTCTGTAGAAGTTTCTCCTAACTGAAACTGTAGGAACTCTATAACATCGTTGTGTTTAGTCCATACAGGAAATGCCTGAGAAAGCAGAAGTTGTATTAGTTCTTGTTCTTCTGTTGTGATTTGTAAATTACTAGCTTTTTGTATTTCTTCATCAGGAATTTCTACTGAAACAAAAACAGTATCTAAATCTGCATGATTATGTCTACCATCATCTGTTTCAATAATTAGTTTAGTATCATCAATATACAAACTATCGTATAGTTTTCCAGAAACTACAAAAGAAGGGGCAATAGCAGGAGTTACAGTTCCAATAATAGAACATTGTGAGAGAGGTACATTTATTTTCATATCAACCTTTCAACTACAGAAACTATCATTCGTTTGTTTCCTGCGTCAATTTCAGATTCAATCCTACCTAGAAGTTCTTCTTTAGTTGAGAAAGTAGAGATCATGTTTGTGTCGTTGCCTTGTAAGTTAAAATCTCTAGTTTCTAAACAATATGCAGTAGAAGGTTCTCTTCCAGAAAGTACGATTGGTTTTGGTTTTACCTTAATTTTTGCTTTTATTTTAGGTGTCATAATTTTTGGTACAAGAAAAAGCAGGGTAAATGAATACCCTGCTTTCTCCTCTACAGTTTCTATATTTCTATACTAGCATCAGATACGGACCCCACAAGGATACTTAGCTAGATAGTAACTGGAATTACTATACCTTACAGCTATAGAGATATAGGACTGTATATCCTCACTTCCTATCGTAAGATTTGAATATCATCGTAGGAAAGTTTCTTTACTACTGTTCCTACTTTTACAGAAGCAATAGAGTTTGTAGGGTCTAGCTTAACAATCTTACCCTGTACTTCCTTACCTGTCTTTTCGTCTATGAATTCTACATCATCTCCAACTGTAGGAACTACTTCCTCTTCGTCTTCTTCATTCCCTTCTTCGTCTTCTTCCTCTGCATCAGGAATAACTACAGAAGAGTAAGGTACGGTAACTGTCTGGAATTTCTTACCAACCTTGATCTTAACCTCCAAGGTTTGTTCGTCTTCATCAAGAGAAACTACAGTACCAGTAACTTCTAAATCTTCATCATTGGTAAAGGTAACTTCGTCGCCTTCTTCCAATTCAAGATTGATTGCTTCGGTTTCTTCTTCCTCTTCTTCTGTAGTTTCTTCGTCTTCCTCTTCATCCTCCTCAGATTCAGGTTTAGACAAATCTTCCCACTTAACTACTCCGACGATTTTGTTCTTACCTTTACCAAAAACTACATTACAGGTTTCATTCTCAGTATCCACAGATTCAACAGTACATTCAATAGTTTCTGTAGTTGCCCTCTTACCAGAACCCGTTACCTTTATCCAGATAACTTCGTCGCCTTCTTCAAAAGGAAGAAGGTCAGATTCTATAGCAGTAACATTATCATAACCTACAGTTGCTACTGCTTCCTCCTCTACAGTCTTCTTTCCTACCTTCTTAGTAAAGGTGTAAGAAATGTCTACTGTTTCGTTATCCAGATCAATTTCTGCAACAGTTCCAGTATACTCTATATCATTATCAGTAAAGGTAACCTCCTGTCCTTCTTCAAAAGGACATTCTCGCTTTGTCTTCTTCTTAGGAGTAGATTTTGCGGCTTCTGCTTTAGTAGGAGTAGGTTTCTTGTGGTCTTGTGGAGTAGGAACAGGTGTAGATTTTGCACCCTTCTTAGCTGGCTTATAGTTTTCATCTCTCTTAATAAGCCGTAGATTCTGGAACCCTGCCGAACCTGTCTTCAACGTAAAATCCCATACCTGATTTTCGTCTACACAGTCTTTTAGGATTTCTTCCAGTTTGGATATATCTAATTCCTCTGCATCAGTATTTGTAAACTTTTCCAGATAAGGAATAAAGTATGGAGAAATTACACCGAGTTGTTCCTCTCCATCAATCTTATCGAAAAGATTAACCCATTGATAGTATGTCTTACCTTCTTTATCTCCTTCGAGAATAAGAAGAGAAATTAGACAGCCCCATGTAGGTACTTTACCCTTCTCCTGTGGATTCGACTGTTTAATATCGAATGCTACAAACTGTCCCGTATAGGAACCATCATCAAAAACTACGGAGTTATTCTTCTTCGCAGTTTCTACAGTTTCAGACCAGTTCTTCTTTGCCTTAGCAAGTAAGGACGATAACGATTGTGTTGCCATATTGGTAACTAAAAACCTTTCAAACAGATTACGAACGGTTGACGATAATTTCTCTGGAAAAGAGAATGAATCATTTAGATAGAATGTATTTTTGTTTGTCTATCAGTTTCCTTTATTTTGTATTTGTATTCTAGTGAGAAAAAGAAAAAAAGAGGTAAGATTATACTACTCAGGAGAATACAAAAACCTGTATTCAATCTTACCTCTATTATCTATTCAGAAGGAGCCATTATCTGTTCACCACGTCAGGAATTACTCAACTTAACTGAAAGATAATTCGTTAAATTCTACATGTTAATTAGTGCATAAACAATTACACCAATTACAAAAATTGCTCCGGCTATGTTTACAAAAACAACTCCAATGGTATTTCTGTGTTTAATCACTGTATTCCTTTATTTCTTTTTAACTGCAAATTTTGCTTTTACCTCAGAGAGACGTGCAGTTCTTACATCATCGCCTGGGTCAACTTGTTGATTGTTGAAAGCCTTTAAGAAATTATCATAACCTTCTTGTGCAGAATCTCCCATATCTACAGAACGAATTGCTTCTCCTTTAGGTGTGAAGAATCTACCTGCACTTCCCATTCTATTTTTAGCATCAACATCGTCGGAACCTTCTATAGTTAGTATTCGTTTATTACCAGAATAACCAAAATACATTGTCATATCAACAAAACCTTTGAGGAACCGACGAACACGATCTTTCATAGTAGGAATTATTTTTGTATGTTTTACACCTGTTGATTTTTCAAATTCTACAGATTTACTATGAGATATAAAGATTACTCCTCTACCACTTCCTGTTATGCGTAGAATTTGTTCCTTGAATTCAAACTCTGCTTTGTCATTTCCACGATTGAACCCTAGTGAACCGTCATTAATATGTTGTTCTACATTTTCTTCACAAATATGCTGTTCACAAAGTATATAACACAAATCAACAGTATCTATAACTACAGTCCTATAAGTATCAGACTTTAATAGATTGTCTATTACCTTTACAAATTGCGACCATTTAGAAAACTGTCCGTTGCGTGGTATACGGGACATACTAAGAAACTTACCACCAGGTTCAAACATAAGAAATAGAGGAGAAGGAAATTCACGTGCTACTGATGTTTTTCCTATACCTTCCTCTCCATGTAATACGAAAGTACAAGTACTTAGGTCGTATTCCGGTTCACATGGTTCATCTGGTATTGTCAAGTCAACATCTGTATCTATTGTGGGGATTGGTGTTTTTGTAGATTTTCTACTAACTGGTTTTGGTTTATTGACTGTGGATACTCTACCGCCGGAACGATTTATTACCGTTGCCATAACTCTATTAATCCTTTTTGATTATCTATTTGTTACATTTCATGGAAGGACACGTTGCTCTAAGCCATTGTATAAAATCTAGTCTAAGACTTCTATCTTTACTACTAAGAGAAAGTATAGGTCATATCAACTAATAACATCAGATTCTACGCCAACTTAGCTACTTCTAGATTCCGCCGGAGTTCCTGTAGGTTCTACGCTACACGGTTTAAACTTCCGCACCGTCAATTCGGCTTTTCCATACGACTGTTACCGTTTGTGATTTTGGGTAGGCATTTAGCCATGATTCATTATACCACACGGTTTTCCGCTTGTCAAGTCCCTGTATTATAGTGTATTACATAGTAATATAGTATTATGTTTTAGTGTCTGTATTTTCTATAGATATATTTAATAAACAAACTTCACAGATATTTTCGCTAGATGCTACCCTAGTAGATGTAAGTATTCTTTCTTTTAAAGCAAGATTTACTCCACATTTAGTATTAGGTTCTACTAGACCGTGTACTCTATCTCCTATACTAACTAAATGCCAAGTATAGTCAATATTTACAAATGTAGTTTTAGGTGGAGATAGTATACTTTCTAGCTTATCATCTTCTTTGAACATAGGTTTCCTATACTCTTCTTTCTTTACTATAACTTCTTTCTTTACAAAACCATAACAACTATGTCCTGCTATATTTCCTACTCTAGCATAGTTTGTGTTTTTATTCATCTTCCTCCTCAGAAACTAATTCAGGAAATACGTGTTCTCTTTTAGAATATCCGACTTTACTTCCAGAGGAACATATGTCTAGGAATTCGCATGGTTTCCGAAACATAAAACAGCTTGCCTGTACTCTTCTGGAAATGAGATTCTGCATATCCCATTGGTATATTTCCTCTATTACAGAATCAAAATCTTGTAATGACCATGTTTGAATCTCTTCTTCTGTAATTCTTACATGATAACGAAGAAGGTATGGATTGAATTTCTTTCCTCCTACTTCTACTATCTTTTCTGCAATATCTTTCTTAATTCTTTCATAGTATTCAGGGAGAGTTTCTGGCTTTCTATTGAATGTACCTTTAAATTCCTGTCCGGGTCTTTTAATAAGATTATAGATTACACCTTTTGGATATACTCCATACACTCCCTTGATTGCAAGACAGTAGAAAAGAACCTGTAGATTGTACCCCATAGACTCTACTACTCCATTAACAGAATATGCACCTATATCATCTATACTTCCTTTTGTTTTGTTTTCAAGAATCCAATATCCTCCGTCTATTTTTAGGATACCGTCTATCTTCCCTCTAAGTCTAATTTTTACCCCATTACGAAGGGTATAGGGTACATCGAAAAGCTGTTCTACTCCTACAAAATTTAGACTTAAATCTTCTTTTCCCCACCAATCGAAATAATGTTCTAACATCAGTTTACATGTTCCGAACATTAATTCAAATTTTTGAGTATCTTTTACATCTAAGTCTTTAGATTGTTTATAGTAGTATTCTTTACATGCTTGATTTATTATAGTAGTCCATGCTGTCTTAGGATTTATACCTTTTCTTACTGGAAAAGTTTTTATACTACTGTAGCATTTATCCAGAATATGATGGAACATATTTCCAAAATCAAGACTGTGATCTGAAGTTCCTTTAGTTAATCCTTCTCGTAATTTATACTGTAACTTCCTAGGACATTCTTCATATACAGAAATTGCACTTTGCGTTATGCCGTCGCGGGAAAGCAACCAATAGTAGGATTCTTCTCCAGAAATTACAGGAAGCGGTTTCGCCAATACTCGCTTCACTCTTTCTGGAAGAGAAGGAATACTGTCCTTAACTGAAACAGAATTTACTATATTCTGTATTATTCTTTTCTTTACTTTAACTGTTGCCATAATTATCACCTTAATTTCTGACTTCTTTCAAAGTCTTCTATTTGTTTATCTGTACCGTATACATTCTCTATATTTGTAATTAGTTGTTGTTTTGGTACACTATTAAAGTAGAATTCTCTAATAAGTTCCCATAATTCAAAAGAGATGTATATTTTTTGGTCTTCATAGGAAACTTCTATACCAATTTCCTCTGTATCTTTCAGAAAGGAAACTTTTATCTCAGTAACTACCATTCTAGGTCTAATTTCTTCAGGAATCGCCATTGTAGTAACCTTTCTTTCTCATAGTCCAGAAAATATTGTATAGTTTCTTAAAGTGTGCAGTGTAGTAATCTATATCTTCTTTTTGTGAGTCTCTTCTAAGAATTGCAGAAGGATGAACACAAGTGCTTGTCATAATCTGGTATCCGTCTGCATTTAGTAAGTCAGATAGTAGTGGTATAATTTTTGATGCTTCTTGACCTAAAGCAATAATCATAGCAGGATTGAGAAGTTTTATTTGCGTAATTAATCTAGGAAAACAATTAATTACTTCTCTTTGTGTTGGTGGTCTATTTCCTGTACCTTTAGGGTTCTTCTCATAAGGACGACACATTAGAAGATTAATAAATCCTATCTTAATAATCCCTTCCCCTTGACAGGTACTACAGTCGTTTGTCAATCCATCGTCATCACACTCAGGACACTTAACATTAGCATCTAATAGTGATTGACGGAGTAATTGTCCTGAACTTCCTACGAATGGTAGTCCTTTAACATCTTCAATTAAACCTGGACCTTCTCCTATAAATAGAATATCTACAGGTTTATACATTAAATTAGTGTAGAATAATTTTCTAGTTTCAGCACTAATTTTTCTTGTTCTCTTTTTGAAAGTATCTATTTCAAATGATTCATCAAAAGAAAATGATAATCTATCGTAGAAAACATGATTTCTTGCATTAGCTCCTATACCTCTACACTTAGTACATTTACTCCACTCTTTTTCTAGTTCTAACATTTGTAATGGTATTGAAGATTTCTGTGATTTCTTTACCTTTGGTTGCTCTTGTTCCTGTATTTTGTATTCTTCCTTCATTAGCTTTGAAACTTCCTTTGACCCACAGACCCATAGCAACTGCACAAGTTTCGTGAATAGAATAAGGTAACTGCCCTTTTAGAACACCTAATCTATTTTCTACACGATCTTCTACTTGTTTATCATTTAGTTGAACTTTCCAATCGTTCACACGAATAAGTTGTACAGGTATATCGAATTCTCTAAATATTTCAGATAAACTACCTACAAGAAAAGCTAGTTTAACAAGGTCAGAATCTCCACCATTCTTACCAGAAGCACAAGTCATTCCTTTAGCTGATAGGAATAGTGTAGGAAGTTCTATATACACTTTACCATGCACTACTCCACACCATCTTAGTTTAGGAACTAAATCATGGTGTACTCTTTTACAAATCTCTGATACTCTTTCTTCCCAGGAAAGTTTGACGACTCTGGTTGTTATTAGTCCAGTTTCTACTGGAACTATATGAGTAGAAATTGAATTAAACAATGCCCAACCAGTACCACCAGGAAATCTACTAAGTCCTGGGTCTAAACAGATGAACATTTTAGGTTTATTTTGTTGCATATTTTTCCATAATCCTTTTTCTAAATCTTGAATTAAATCCTGCCATAAACTGTTTCGCCGATCTTACTTTATCTCGTATAGTTTCTACAACATCTTCATCTACAGTTCCTTCTGCTACAAGGTAGATGTATAATAAAGGTTGTTTCTTCATAGGGTCTTCTATACGATCTTCTGTTTGTGCTATAGTATTTCCAGAATACACAAAGGAATAGTAAACTGCTGTAGAAGATGCAGACATGTTGACTCCGAATTCGGCGACTTTCATTTCCTGGCAGATAATTACTCTCCCTGGAACAGAACAAGTTCTAAACCATTCCTGTTTCTTCTTTTTAGTTTCTCTAGTATCTTCACCTGTTAAAGTAGTGCAGGGTATCTTCTTCTTTAGTAAAGTATCTGCTATCATTTTTATTTCTGTATCAAACCTACACCATACTACTACAGGTTCTTTACTTAGTTCGTATTTAAGAAGATACAGTAATTCTTGTAGTTTAGGATTCCATTTGAAAGTACCTTCTGTATCACAACCTCCTGTAATTCTTGCTAACCATATAGACTTAGTAGTAGCATGGTCAGTTTCTACTTCTAGTCCTTTTACTTCTGAAACAAAGTCCTTTTCTATACGGTCATAGATTTTCTGTTGTTCGGTCGTGAGAGAGACTTTTCGTACCTGCCGGACCTTTTTATTGCCTATACCTGCTTGCGTTCGTGTGAGGGCAAAAGAAGTGGCATGGACGGCATTTTCAATCTGTAGTTTTGCCGACGGTTTACATGCCCAACCATCCCATTGTAAACGAAAGTATTTTGCTCTGTATTCGTAGTAATTAGTGCAACCCATGAATTCTCTATATAGAAAATACATTTGCTGGAAAATATCTAACTCTCCTTCGGGTGATATAAGTCCAGTAAGTATTACTCTATGTTTAACTTCATGAAATCCTTTAGTAAATAGTTGAGAGATTTTGGATTTAGGATTTTTAATAATTACGCTTTCATCACTTACTACACTAAACCATGGAAGGAAAGCTATACCGGGAGTGTACAAAAGTGATTCGTAGTTTATCAGTATCCATCTTCTTCCAGAGATTCCGAACCCCTCTTTAACTGCTAGAGTAGATCGTCTATCAAATGTTTTACCTTGAAGGATTACATATTGCTCATACTCTAACCGTAGTTCTTTTTCCCAAGTCTCTAGTACAGCAGAAGGCGCAACAATAAGTACAGGAAAAGTGCTGTTCTCAGGATTATTATTAGTTTCTGCATCTGTCCATTCCTTTATCAATCGAATAGTACTTAATGTTTTTCCTAACCTTAAATCCATTAGATTAGGTACATGGGTTTTTTCTAATCCCCAACTAATGAAATCTTGTTGATGTTTCATTAGTGTTCTGTATTTTTTATATTTAACTTTTACTAACTTCATTATAACCTGATTTTGTATTCTTTGACGCAAGAAAAAGACCGACACTTAAAAAGCATCAGTCTTAATGGATTTTATTTAGTTTCTACTTTTCTTTAGAAAATAATACTTCTACTAAATCATTATGTAGTACAGTAGATACTACACGCCAACCCAATTCTCCATACTTATTAAGAATGTTTACTCCTTCTTGTGATTTAAAATCCTCTAAAACTATAGTTACTACTTTATATTTAAATTTCATTTACTTTCACCTGTTCCTTTACATCGTCGGCACATTCCATCTGTAGTTATTGTAGACATTCCAGTTCCCTTACAATACTTACAATCTATAGGTTCTTTAGATAACTGTATTACCTTCTGTTCTTTATTTGCAAGTTCTATAAGTACATCACCATGACACAATTTAGGAGCGCAAAAACAAACCACACTCTTTCCTTTCAATTCGTCTAACCAATTAGGTTCCTTCTGTAATCTATTTTCTGCATACTTCCGAAACTTTTCAATTACTGTTTGTCGTTCTGCATAAGTATTTGTAGTTAATTTGTAAGGATTACCGTACTTAGAAGGACGACCTATATAAACTACATCTTTTGGGATACCCTTATCTATTAGCTTATTATAAACTATAGGAGTAGCTAGTATAGGTTTAACCTTTACTTGTATTTTCTTAGGCTCTACCTTACCTTCTCGCTCTCCCGTCCCTTTACAAATAGGACAAATAGTTTCTCCAGCTACTCCTGTTCCATCGCAATTAATACACTCAACCATTGTAGTACTCATTACAATTTCCGGTTGCCGAACCTTCTCTGGAAGAGAATTACTAACCTTCGTTTTAATCACTCCTGTTCCTTTACATTTTTTACAGGATTCTCCATTATCTTCGTTAAATCCAGTTCCTTCACACAAATCGCAATCTGATTCTGTGGATTCTTTTGTATTTGTTTTTTCGTTTTGTACCACAATTTGATTAGTACCCGTTTTTTGCGAGATTGTTTCTGCAATTTTTATACCTTCCTTCGTTAATTTGTATTTATTACAGCGAGAAATACGATTAGCGGCAGTCCATTCTATAGTCTCCATATACCCTAGAAATACTAGAGAATGTACAGCAGGAAAACTGTTTATCTCATTTTCAAATTTTAATCCTTTAGAGTAAATATCTAAAGATATTTCTAATGGAGTAGATACTGGATTTCCTAATAACCACCATGCAAAGATAATATCTGTAAGACTTCCTGCAATCTTAGTATCAAACTTTGCAACCATAGGGCAGTTAGTTTCTGTACGTCTAACTACTTTAATAGGAACTTCTGATTTTTCTACAGTTTGGTGAGGACCATGATGATATTCTGGTAATCCGCAAATATCTTTATCTACAAAGTTATATCCGCAGATTCTACTATCAGGCTTACGTGGCGAAGGATTCTTCACAATTTTTACAGTATCTTCTACTAGTTTAACTGTAGCTGTAGTCTTTACAGTTACCTTCTTAGATCGTCTTGAATTGATTGCAGAAGCTACAGAAGACTTTGACATTTTGACTAACATGTTGTATTCCTTTTTCGTCGAACTGTCCCTATTCTACCACATTGAAACATACTTGTCAAGTCGGGTAATTTCGCTGTATATCTAGTAACATATCTGTTATTAAGCGGGAATAAAAACGGTGAAAAACGAAACGGTATAATGCCAAAATGCAAAATGCACAATTTTTGCTATAACATTAACATATATATCATATAGTATATAGTATATAGTTATATGTAGTTATCGTATAACAACAATATACTAATTATACTAATATATTAGATCAGATATTATATAAAGAGAAAGGTGTAAGAATTAGATTAACTTCTTAGAAATCGACTTTTTGCATGTTCGGAGTACTATATGCTTTCGGTTTTCACCGTTTTTATTCGTCACCTAAATTTCCTTAATACAGTATAACAGATTAATAGATATACAGAGAAATTAGACAAAAAAAAGCCCAACCGGACGTGGTTGGACTATTATTTTTTCTCTCTTTTCCAGAGAAAAACATGCAAAATCGAATTTCAAAATGACGCTTTTTTGCACTTTCGCGCATTTTCAAAAACCTGTTTTGTTCTGATTTTGAAAAATTTTCAGAGATTTAGGTTGTTGCAATTTTTTACGGATTAGGTGCAACAATTATAGGAGTACCAGTACTTTCCAAAACACTGGGTTCCGTTGTTTTCTCTGGAAGAGAATTTCCTTCTGTAGTACTCACATTAAGAGAACCGTCCGGCGATTGAGTAGTTTGTGTAGTTACTGTAGGTTTAGAGGCATTAGCAGTAGTGTTACTGTCAATGATTTTATGTACTGTCTCGTTAGGTACTGAATTCTTTAATCCTCTTACTGCATTAATTACTACTGCTACTCCACCAACTAATGCTGTAAGTTGTACAATGAGATTTGATATTTGATCGGGAGTCCATGATAAGAACTTCATTAGTGTTTGTTTCCTTCTTACTTACTCTCTACTTCATCTTTCTTTATCTAGTTTAGTTTCTATTCTAACTAAACGTTCTTTTAAGTCACTTAGTTGTAGAGTTCTTTGTTGAATAAGAGTTTCGTAATATTCACCTTTCCTTTCCAGAGAAAGTACTCTATCTGTTATAGCTTCTTCTCTAGTGACTGCCATATCTGCTTTCTGAGTAACTGCATCTAGCTTTGTACCTAACCCATTGTAGATACTACTAGCGGCTACCATCAAAGCCAGTATCAACATGCAAGTCGCTATAACAAGATTTGATACACTTACTGTTTTATTAAACATATTTTCTTCTGTATTATCTCCTGTTACCATATGATTTATGGCATTTCCTATTTCTGCTTCTGTGTACTTTTTCTCTTCTCTACTATCTGGCATAGTCTAACACCTTACTTGTTGTTTCTTTATTAGTTTATTTGTTGTTTGTGTTAAACTCCTGCATCTACCCACGTTAAACCATTTGCTAAAGCATCTGTAATAAATGTTACTACTCCTTGATCTGTAGGGTCATAAGTAGCAGGATTATTACTGTAGAAAATCTCTATCAAATAGGTTGTTCCTGCTGTTACTGCAATCGGACCCCCGGTTTGTGTAGCATCTGTAGTTTCTCCCGAAGTTATTACACCATCCGAAAATACTGTGGTTCCATTAATTATTACTACCATGTGATTATCAAACGCTGGAATCCACCAATTAAACGACTTAGTAGAGCCTGTCGTATTTTTTATATTAATTCTGGCATACATGTTGTATCCCATTCCAGGTGTTTCATATCGCCATGAAACATCTATAGGAGATAAGGATGATTCTTGCCAGAATTTATCGTGTGTACCTTCTACATAAGTTTGTACAAAAGAAGTCAGCAACCCTCCAATACCAGAACTATTTGAAGTTATCTTTATTAGGTCAATAAAGATAGAAGTACCAGTAAAAGTTAGAGTGTAGTTTGTAGGAGTTCCAGTAATAGAAGTATTTCCTGCTCCTACATTAGACAATGCTTCTATTTTTGTCTTTATGTTTGCTGTAGTATCTGTTACTAGAATAGTAGCAGTTTGGGAACTAGCTTTAGTTATATCATTTACTGTAATAGTATAAGAACCTGTTATTAATCCAGTAGTACTTATTACTACAGTAAATGTAGTATATTGATGATTAGCTTGGGGAGTACCGTTACTTGCCAGGAAGTATGTAGAATCTAGGACTCCCTTATGTCCACCTAAGTATCCTCTAATTCTCCAATAGGGAGTACGTGTTGCATTAGCCGCAGAAGTTGCATCAGCAGGAGAAGCATAAATATGAGAAGGTGTAGCAATTTTAATAGTCTGTGCAGTTACCGTAGTTAGATCGACTGATGGAGAAGCTACCTTAACATTAATATCCTGGCCTATTAGATTTTCTGCAACAATAATTCTCTGGATAGCAGAACTTAACTGCACGAATCTATCTGTGGAGAGGTGTCCAGTTACTACAGTATTTCTCTGGGAACGAAGAAATCCTGATAAGGTATAGTGGTTTGTAGAAGTTAGTGTAGCAGTATCGAATCCAAAAATCTCATAAGAAGTTAATGGAGAATTATTACCAATGTAATCCATTAGTAAACCATAATTACCTAATCCATTTAATACAGAGTTTTCATCTGTAGAATTAAGTACTCCATTAGTTATGACATTTAAAGTATTTGTTACATCAAATCCATTCCCATCAGGGACATAAGTGTTCCCTAATACATTACTTACAGTTCCAAAAACCGATCTTTGAGAAATCGTCCCTACCGCCGTATACGCTCCTCCACCTACGGAAACGTAAATTATCCCGCCTTGCCACCCGGAGGCACCTGAAACGGCAACGTAGAAGCCAGGAGAGGTACTGTCAGTATCAGAGAGTTCCGTACCAGACCATACAAAGAAGTCAGTCGTTACTACCGGAACTCCTGTAGTTCCTCCGGTAGGAGTAGTACCCGTAATACTTTGTGTATAAACTGCATCTTCATCTTTTACTAAAGTGAGTTTTATTTCTCCTAGAGAACCTCCTTCTAGTTCTGTAATTCTTGCACGTTGAGTATTACCATAAGAATCAATCTGAATCATAAGGCAATCTGTAGGAACTAGATTAGCAAAAGAAGGGGATACTGAAATCTGATATGTCTCTTTTTCCACCCAGAGAATATACAGCTTTCGCTCTGCGAATTGTCTACCTTGATCGTCTGTAAGAACTAAGGGATACTGAAAAGAAGCAAAGTTATTATGTCTAGCACTTAACCTTAATGCCGCTTGTGTTGCGTTCTGATAATCTATATTAGAACTTAGGTAGCCTACGTCTACTCTGGAAGGAAGAGTAGAAGTATCTTGTCTAGTTTTTATTAGTCTTTGTATTTCAGGTGCAGGTCCAGAACCTACAGAAGTATATCCCATATCAACATAAGATAGTGTTGCAATAGTACTTGCTCCACGAAGTATACAAGTTACACTTCCATCGATTTCTACTATATCGAAATCATAAAAATCCATTAACGCTTGTAATGCACTTTTACAATCTATTCTACTGGAAATTAGCATACCACCTATAGTTATTCCTGCTATAGTAGTAGTTACTAGAGTACCATAAGGACCACCTGAAAGATTAATCCCAACTTGATCTGTTATCTGATTTACTATTGTCGAAAGGTTATCAGGAGTAGAAAGTTCTACACTAATATTAGGAATTCTGTTTCCGAATTTAGCTAGTGGTAAATCTTGAAATACTGCATAACACAATCCTCTAAATGCAGGATTATCAGAACCAGCAGGTAAAGCTGTAGTACCAGCAGAAACTACCATTAACGAATCTGCATCTTGTGTCTCATTACCACAATACCATCTAATACTTAATCCATCAAATCCAACAACAGGATTAATTTCTTTTCCAGAATGTACAGAAGAAGAATCTATAATATTAGTTTCTGTATTAGCAAGAGAGGAATCATATATAAGTAAATCATCACCAAAGATTTTGGTGATAGTCATAGTAGATGTAGATGCTTGACCTTTACAAATAGCTATTGCAAAAGATACAGTATAAGCATAAGTTCGTGTAGTTACTTTAGGACCACCCGAACCTCCTCCACTATTTACATCTGATTCGTGTTCTACAAAATCAGTTCCCCATATTAGCGATGTAGGAACTCTAACATGCCCAAAAGCCTGAGTAATAAAAGAACCATAAGAGGCTACAGTAACTCTTAGGTCTGATAGTTTACCCATATCGGAAGTATAGAAGTGTTGCTTTGATTGATCTATAAAACCACCTAATGTAGCTCCTACAGACCAACCTAACATTATCCCTTGTGGAGAACCTCCTGTAGCAATACCTCCAACTACTGCACCTGCCACACCTAAGACTAAAGTAGCCATATCGTATTAACCTTCTTCTAATCCTTCTAATCTCCATATAGAATGAATATTTTCTATCCATGATTGAGGCATAGGCATTTCTACTACTTTATTTATTCCAGAAGAATTATAAGCATGGATAATATTAGGAGTAGCATAAAGTTGAGTTCCTGTACTAAAGTAAACCATATGGTGATTCATTCGCAATCCGCGAACGATTGCAACATTTCCTGGAAGGAAAATTCTATCCTCAGATAATAAAGGTAAACCTTGATTTATGAAGTTGTTATCTATTAACACTTCTGTCATAAGTTCTATACTGTCTGATTTAGGATTAAAGTTAGGTATATCTACTACTTCATAACCTAAGTTTCTTAACGATACTGCTAATAATCCTCCGCAATCAATTCCTCCATTAGGTCCAGAAACTCTCCCTCCATTATGAAAAGGAGTTCCTATATGAGTTCTCATTTCTGCTGTCAGTGTAGATACTAACATAAATTGTTTTCCTTTCCAGAGAATTCGATTAGGTTCCAGGTTGTCTAGCTGTACGAATTAGATAATCGTTACCTGGTACATATGGTTCTGCATGGAAGTTCACAAGATTAGAAAATTTAGCACGGCAAGTAGTTGCATTACGATCACAACCTGCTTCTAATACTACAGAATCTCCAGGTGATACAGTATAGGGCATAGGTTCCTGTAAAGTAATTGTAGTAACTCCTGCCGCTTGTGTAGAAGTCTTTATCTCCATATTGATAAGGTAGTTTAATCCTCCACCAGTACCATAGGAATTAAATCTAACCATACCGTAATCAAAATAACCTGTAGCATGTGCATCAGAAAATGTAAGCACACGATTACCACCACTAACAGAAACTACTGTTTTAGCAAATCTATAAGAAGCTATAGTTACTTTACATTGAGAATCTCCTAGTTGTTTTACCCTGCAAGTTGGAGAAATTATATCTCCAATCATCATAGACAACTGATTAGACATAGCATTAATTGCTACTTGAAATCTACCATCACCATAGTCTACAGTTCCTAAAGTTCCTACAAGATCAACTATAACTCCCCATCCTGTCTGGTAAGGGTTAATTCTCATTACCCTTACAGAAGCATTATCATACCTTCCGGCATAAATATCTGTATCAGTAATAAGAACACTATCTATTGCACCTATGATATCCATTTGATCTGTAGTGCCAGTAGATGTAGATTTTATAGTACTAGGAGACATACTAATTGCAGGTACATAATCTACTCCTGAGTAGTTAATAGTAGTGTCCCAACTGGTAAATCCCATGATAGTACCATCTACTCTAGTTATTAGAACTAGAACAGCAATAGTAACTACAGGTCCGGCTATATATGCTAGAAGAGAACTGTTTATTGTTTTAGGCATTGTAATTCCTACGTCACTATTTCCATTATGTTAATACCAGACCAACTGAATATATCAAAATCATCCCAAGATATGTCAGGAGAATCTACATCAAATCTACAAGGAGTATCCCAATACCCTAACCACGAGAAAGTATGCCCCGTTTGAGAGGTATTAAATGTAACTATTCCAGTAGTGGTGTCTAGTGTGTAGTTTGTATTAGGCCATTCAGTACCAGAACCATCCCTATAAAGTTTTATAGGGACAGTCATATCTGGTTTACGTATAGGAACTATCTCTGCTGTAGAAGTCCCAGGCCGTCTGGTATGGATTAACTGCATAGTAGTTCCACTAGCATAAGTAGTTATAGGTTCCTTGACAGGAGTAGGTGGAGAAGTTGCATCAATATAGTCAGTAATAGAAGTATAGTATTCTCTATAGTTTCTAAACCTCCAACCATAAGTCTTTCCTTGTACCTGTTGGAAGAAGGCTTGAATTCCTGCCATTACTTTCTTACTTTTAGTATTGTATCCTAAATTGAATTTCCAAAATCCTCTACTCTGTTGCTGGAACCTAGTTTCTACTCTAGTCTGGTTAGTAACTACTACAGAGGTATATGACAATCCTCCTTTAGTACCATACGCAATATCTGGATTAAGTTGTATTTCCAGAAAGCCAGGAGTACTCATATATTACCTCTACTTTCTAAAGGGTACTGCGGCTATCTTAGCGAACTCTTGTTGAATTGTTGCTCTCGATCTTCGCATTGTTTGTGTATCTGGAGTATTTATAGTTATTTGATTATGCTGAATCATTTGCGCGGAACCCGCGCTTCTTCTGGAAGAGAATCCTGCACCCGGAATCATCACAGACCTAGAAAGTGCAGTAGTATTTACTGTGTCCCACACTCCGCCAGTTCCTACACTTCCACCATAATCAGGTAATGGGGCAACACTATAATCTACTCCAGTTCCTCCAGTACTACCTCCTCCACCAAACATTCCCCATGCTTGTAGTCCTAGATTAATTCCTGTAGAAATTAAACCTACACTTCCCTTACTTGCTCCTGTACTTCCACCAAAAGGATTCCCTGCTTGACGTTGAATGTACTGTAGTAATTGAGACTGTAAATACTCCATAGCCATTTTCTGTAAAGTGTTTTCAAAAGATTTCACTATAGAATCAAATGCTCTGTTAAAAGTATTAACTAAGGAGTTACCCATCTTGTCTATCTTATTCTGTGTACCGTCTATCATGTTCTGTAAATCTTTCAGACGTTGAATATATGGGTCATTACCAGAATTAGGATACTTCTGTTTGTACTGTGCTTCTGCTACTTGATACTCCATATACTGTTGTTTCTGTGATAACAGTGTTTGCTGTAGAGAACTTCTTACACTTTGATCTGGATTAAATGCAGCATTAAGTCCACCCATTACAGAAGATGCTAGTCCAGATTCTCCAGATTTAATCATATCGTACAGTTTTATTTGTTGTTGTATCTGATAGATTTGATCGTAAATCTGTCTCATAATTCCTACATCAGTTCCAGTAGGAAGACCTATAGTGTAGGAAATACCACCATCAGCAGAAACAGTTTGCTGTAACTGCATATATGATTGTAGCCATATCTGGAAAGGGTCACTAGACTTAATTGCATTAGCTTGTTTCAAGGAGTCTACAAGGGAAGTAGAAGCGTTGTTATAGGTATTGATTACTGCTTCTCTGTTTACATTACTTGCAATTTGTGCTTCTGCAAGAAATACATACTCGTCAGCAAGATCACCAATATCTTTATGTAGTTCCTTAATTGCTTTACGGTTTGTGTCTTCCCATTGAATTACTGCTTTCTGAGAAGGAGAATACATCATAACCATATTAGTCTGTAATTCCTTAATATGATTATTACTTTCTGTTACTGTCTCATTGAGAATCTTACGTTGAACTAAAGCATCTTTAGCCGCAATTTCTTGATCTCTTAATTCAGCTTCTGCAATAATTGCTCCTTCTCCTCCTCTCTTTAGTATTTCATAAGAGTAAGCTAATCCACCTAAATTCTGCTTTAACTCATTAATGTCTTTTATTGCTTTCTGTACTTCTGTTTCTTTCTCAGTAGTATCATTAGCAATAGGTACATTATATTTTTCTTGAAGAGAAAGTATACCTTTTGCAGATAACTTCTCTTTCTCTGCATCAATAGCATCAGCTTTTAAAGTATCCGACAAATCTTTCCATACTTTAGCGGAACCTTGTGCTACGGATTGAATTGCGGCTAGTTTAGCAGGATTTCCTAATGATGCTAATTGAAGGTTTAAATCTGCTAACTCTTCTTTTGCTTTCTTAGTTTCTCCAGATACAGTTAAATCTCTTACCTGTTTCAAGAAATCAGAACGTTGATCTTGACCTAATGAGTTAAATCCAGTAAGACCTTTAGAACCTCCACCTAACATCTCTATAGCTTTTTGTTCATTAGAAGACATACCACCAATAGTAAGTCTATCCTTACCTTGTTGTATAATCTTATCTAAGTAGTTCTGATGTTCCATAGCATCAGCAAGATCAGCTATACTTAGTAGATTTCCTTTCTTTCCAGAGAGAAGCGCAAGGCTTCCGCCTTTCTGGAAAAGGGATTCTACCTTAGTTCTTTCATGGTGTGCATCAAGTTCTTCCGATTTCTCTTTAAGGTTAATAATTAGATGTAGCGCATTAACCTCATGTGCATACCTTTTTTCTGCTTCTTTACGTGCCGCTTCTGCTTGTTTACGTGCTTTTTCTGCCGCTTTATCTGCTTCTATATAAGCATTAACCATGTCAAGTGTAAGACCTTTACCTGACATTAAAGCATTTACAGAATCACTGATATAAGAGTTAGTACTAGCAACTACATCTCCTAGAGGATTAGCACTATTTTCTCTACCATTATTAGGTATCCCATAAGAATCAGCAGTAGCAAATTTAGTTTCATGTAAAGTTCCTGAGTTAAGTTTATCTCTGTTTGTTTTTATTTGTAACTCTAAATCTGCTATCTCTTTTTGGAGAATACGTTTTTTAGCTACATTTACTGCATCGTCAGAGAAACGTAAACTTTTTAGTTCTATCTGCTTGTCTGATAGTTTCTGTGATGCTTCTAGAGTTTCTACAGTTATTAATCCACCAACACTGTGATTCTTAAACTTCTCTTTTTGTTCTGCAAATTCTCTATCTTTCTTTGCGGCATCATCTTGTGCTTTAGCCATTTTGTTATACATATCTATAACATTATAGCCTTCCCAACTTAGTGCAGTTAGTGCCGCAATTACAAGAAACACAGGTCCAGAACTTGCAGCAAATGCAGTCATAGCAGTTCCAACACTAGCTTCTGTAGCACCTGCCACACCTAAAGCAAGACTAGATTCTCCTGCTACAAGGGTAAGTCTAGGGAAGATAGAAGTAAGCATTTTTAAAGAAGCTATAGTTGCTTCTGGGATTGCTAAAGCAGTTCCTATTCCAGTAAATTTGTTTAGAAGAGAAAGTCCACCAATCACAGTAATTGCTTGTTGGATAGGTTCTGGAAGTTTCTGGAAATTCTCCATTAAACCTAGAACAAAGTTAGAGAAACGTAAGGTATATGGTTCCCATTTTTCAAACAAAGCAATAGCTTTTTCACCTACAGGAATAAAATCTGCTTCAATAGTCTGTACTAGAGACTTAACCTTTTGTGCAGAAGTTTCCATAACAGCATTAAACTTCTCGTCTACTTTTGTGTTTGCATTTGTTACACTCTGTAGTTGAGTATGTAATTCTGTCATTTCTTTAAGTGAATTTGCTAGAGTATTTGCTCCGACTCCTCCACGTAAAGCAGGAATAAGTTTTCCTATAAGTTCTGGATTTCCTCCAGTAGCACGCTGAATATCCGCTAGTACTCCTTGCAATCCTTTTTGAGTAAGACCTTGTGCAGTAAAATCTTTAGATAAAGGAACTCCTGTTATCTTTTCTAGTTCTCTAGCAAATTCTCTTGCACCTTTACTAGCATCACCTATATGATTAATAATACCTTTAATCTGTGTAGTTACTTCTGAGGCATTAAATCCATGAAGAGAAAGAGTAGATAGTGCAGAAAGAGTATCTTCAATCTTTAGATGATAGTTTGCCGCAATAGCTAGAGCAGGACCAACGTTATCAATAAGTTGCTGTATAGTAATAGAACCTCTTGATGCAGTAAGATCAAGCATTCCCATATACCTATCAGCGTCTTTAGCTTCTGCACCAAATATGTGCATAGTTGAAGCTAACGTTTTTGTTGTAGCTTCTACTTGTGTATTTGTAGCAACTGCTTCTTTATTAGCTACAGTAAGAATATGTGTAGCATCAGCATTACGATAATTAAAGTCTGTAATAAACCTATACCCTTGTGCTAGAGAGTCAAAAGAAGAACCTGTAGACTTTGATAAATCTAAGGTTACTTTCTTCATATTCTCAAACTCTTGTGAAGACATATAGGTATTATTAGCAATAGTCTGTAAGTCGTAATTAAACTTAGATGCCATTATTCCAGAAGCTACTTCAACTACTGCAATTCCTGCTGTTGTGTTTTGAATAGTAGAAGAGATATTTCCTGCAATAGCTTTACGTTTAGTTTGCGATGCCGCTTGTGCTTCTTCCTGGGAAAGAAGTTGAGCCTTAAATTCTGCTCCTGCTTCTCTATGTGCCGCCATAATTAAAGCATCAGCTTCTCTTGATGCAATAACTTCTGCGTCTCTTTCTGCTTTAAGTTCTGCTAAACGGGTATTTAGATAACGTTTCTCTTCTGCTTCATCTTCTGTGCGTTGTTGCTGTTCTAGTTGATAAAATCTTTGACTTGCTCTTATTTTCTCTTCATTAGAGTATAAATTAGAAGTATTAGTTATTACTCCAAAAGTGTTGGCAGATTCTACACTTCTCAATTCTGTTGCAGAAGCACCACCACGAATAGCTAAACCTCTGGTTAAGTTATTACGTATTTCTAATTCAGCTTTATATTGTGCGGTTTTCTTTCGTTCAATATCTGCATCAACTGCTGCCATACGAAGTGCAGAAGATCGCCATTCACTTTCAAAAGTATTGAAGGCGTTCATCCTCTGGGAAAGAAATGTAGAGTAATCTTCCGCAGATTTTTTACCAGTGCGATATTCAAATTCTGCTAGATTAGCTAACCCTCTTTCTGTATCTTCTGCACTAGATAATAACTTATTAAGACTTGTTGCAGAACCCGTAGCCGCTTTCTCAATAGCGTCACGCATATCTTCTGCATTTTGTGCAGTTTGTAAAAGTAATGACTCTACTTTATCAAGTCGTTTTTCTAATTGAGTGCTATCAGCAGATAGTACAGCTACCATTTGAGCAACTGTAAATGCTCCGGCTACTGCCATGGGAATTTCCTTTCCAGAGAAAAGAGAAATATAGATAAAAAAAAAAGACGATTAACTTCTTTGCTAATCGTCTTCTCCTCCATCCGTGAAATGCTTCTGTACTAAATTATCTGCTTTCTCACATACAAAAGCCCAACTAATCCAGTGTAACGGAACAGGTTCTAGTGGAGAAGCTCCGTCTAATATCCAAGGTTGTGTATTAAGTAACTTTGCCGCACGAATTAACTCATACTCTCTAGGCATAGTACCATTAATACCCTCAGATATAAGATATACAGCAATCTCCTCCGCTATTGCTTTGGGGGTTGTATTGCTTCATAGAATCTATTAGTTACTGCAAAAAGTAACTCAGGGTCTAAGTTAGCATCAAGCATACCTTGTTCTGTAGGAGGTACAGCTTTACCTCCATCAGTTAAATCCCATGAATGAAGAATCTTAGAGAGTTCTTTAATTCCTACTGTTAAGGTAAGTCCTGCCATTTCGGTTTGAGAATTTAGATCACGTAATTCTCGTTGAAGATTAGCATTCATTACATTCTTCTTATAGTAGACTTTAGTAAGAAAAGGAGTAGTTTCTTTCTTAATCCTACGAGTAATCTTACCCGTAGTTTCATCTTCATGGTCTTCTGTAACAAGTGTACCTGTTGCAGAGTCTATCTCAGTAGTATTAAGAAATACAGAAAAGGGACCAATAACGGTCTCCCTACGTTGACTCATATCACCCATAATAATTGACCTTTGTTTCCTTGTTTTTGATTTCATACAGATTACCTATAGTAGATAGAGATAGAGATAGAGAAACTAATTAAATTAATAACCAGAGAGGTAATTAGTTACTACTAGACTCATATCATTATTGGCAACATCTTCACCACAGTAGAAATCATAAGTTCCTGTAGCAAGTTCCTCAGTGTCGCCTTCATCTTCATTTTCTACATATGCGGCCCATGTGTAGATCACTTGACTATACACATTTCCTACACCACCAGCATTATATAGAATAGGTCCAGTTCCTACAAGTTGCATATAAATAAGAGAATCACTTTCTAGATTAGCAAGGAAGTAATCTGATTCAGAACCTAATGCAACTGTAATTTTTCCAGAACAATCTGGAACCTTCTCTACAACCCCTCCAATAGAATTGGTAGCATCATCTATGAATAATTCATACATGTACTTCCCTTTAACTCCCATATCAATAGCTTTTGCTGTAAGAAGTTTACCAGTAGCTAGATTAGCATAACTTATAGCGAAGTTAATCTTAAAGTCACTGATTGCACAAATTACAGGAGATATGATAGTAGGGTTAGCAGTCATGGTGATATTCTTAATAGGGTATGCACCAAAACCATTAAGGGTATAAGAAGCATCTGTAGGAGATACTTTAAGATCAAAGTCAGTCATTACTCCAAAAGCCATTTTGGAATTTGACCCTAAAGAATTACCCCATTCAAAAGAAAATGTCTGTGGAGTATTAAGAGTAGCATTAGCTTCTACATAAGAGTAAGTATATGCTCCTGTTGCAGGGTTTGTTGGAGAAACTGGACCAAATAATCCTGCACCTATGTAGGAAAGAAAAGAATAACCTAATTGACCGGAGATACTCCATTCCGACCAACGTTTACCCTTTTGCTGTCCTATAGCGTGACGATGCCCTTCTGCCTCTACTCGTTTCTTATTAGGTGTACGCTTGTTCTTAAACGTACCATTCTTCATAAGTTTATTTGCAGGTATTAATGTTCCTGCTGTAGATTCTGGGGCAAATTGAAAACCCCTTAACTTTGCGCCTCTTAGCATTTAGAGGAAAACCTTTCCCTCTTCCTTTCTCTGGAAGAGAATCTATCCTTATCCCAGGAAGGTTGCAGTTGCAGAAGGTGAAGAAAGTAGACCTTCTAAATAAGGTGGTGCAACAGTGATATTATCGTATACAGCAGTTACATAGTAAGTATAGATATTTCCTCCGCTTTCAATAGCAGGGTATCCCATATTCTTATCTACAAAAGCGTTAGTTCCAAAAGCAACTTCTGCATAAGGAGCAAGGGCAGAGACTCTTTTAGGTACTCCATTTCCTCCAGCTAGAGACGCATTAGAGACACGGTACACTAAATAGCCTGTAGGATTAGTAGTTTGCCCAGAAGGAGGAGTCCATCCTACTGTTATACTTCCAGGGTTTCCATTAACTCCTGCATTATATGTAGCAGTTATAGATGTAGGTTGTGGAACATTAGTAACAAGTGGTCCAGGAGTTCCAGATAACGACAGAGTAGTCATAAATCCAGAACATACATTGTTAAGAGTAAATCCTGCACTTACAGGGCTACCAGTATTAGGTGTATCAAATGTAGCAAATTCAGATGCTTGCATTGAACCACCTGCACTCCATGTCTGTGAGTTTGATAGAGTAAATCCACCTCCAGCAGTAGGAGTTATTGTGGCATTCCCTACAGCTACAATGTATGAGACAATAGTAGTAGTTGGAGACTGAGTTACTACATTACCTACAGGAGTTAGTGTATTATTGAATGTAGTAGCAACTACTGCATCTACTGTAGGAATATACGTATTACCTGTAATATAGAACGAATCCATTATCACATTAAGGATAGCTTGTGCAACAGCAACAGTTACAGTAGTAGTTAGTGCAGTTTTTACTGCCGCTACAGGTGCAGTCCATATCTCATAACCTGTATTTGTCCTATCACGTAGAGTCCATGTTAGTCCAGCAGATATTACACTTACTACTGTAGTGTTACCACAGTAGATATAAAGTACTGCTAACCTGTTAATTGCCGCTGTTGTAAGAGTTACTGCTATAGTAGTTACAGTACTACCTGAATATGCAGTTTTATTTGTTCCATCTTTTAGGACGGTTCCTGCCATTTAATCGGAAACCTTTCTTTCCCTGGAAGGGAAATTCCTATCCCAGGAAAGTTGTAGGAGAACTTCCTGTTGATAAAGTACTTTCTGAAATTGGATTAGTAGTAGCATCTACTGTAGATATATAGTAAGTGTAAATATTATCACCATTATCAGTTGCAGGATATGCGCATGATCTATCTATTACAGTGTTTGTTCCCCATGGGATGTAGGAGAACGTAGATGGAGGTTGTACGCCTATAAGAGAAGGTACGCCATTCTTCTTTAAAAGAGTTTCATTAGAAGACCGATATAGTTTAAATCCAGAACCTACGAAACCATTACCAGGGTTAGGCCAGGAGATAGATATATACCCAGGATTACCATTAATGCCTGAAATATATGTAGCAGTTACACTATTAGGAGGAGCAAGTACAGGAGGCATGAAAGTAAATGACACGCAGATTAAAGAACCTGCTGTAGCACTTACAGAAGTACTAAAAGGTACAGATACAGCAGTTCCTCCAGTAGAAGTATCTACATTCTTTATCTCACTACCTATAAATGATTGACCAAAGTTCCATGACACTGTACCATTAAGTGTAAATCCTGTTCCTGCACTTAAACTACCAGCAGAACCTAGACTTCCATAGCAATACCCAACTACAGAAGTATTATCAACTATTGTAGTTATAGTACCTGTAGGATTATTAATTGCAGAAGACCATGTACTAGAGTGTATATTATCAAATATAGGAATCATTAGACTTCCAGATGTATAGAAAGTATCTAATATTAGACCTAAATTTGTAGTAGCTAATGTAGTAGTTACTGTAACTGTAGTACTTGTTTGTTGAGCAGATAGGTTACAAGTCCATAATTCGTAATTACCTGATTGATCTGTATTTCTTTTTACCCATGTTCCACCTCCTGTAATAGAAGCTATGGTACTTGTAGTACCACTATTAGTTTCTATATATAGGACAGCAATTCTGTTAGGACCATTAGTAGTAAGATTTACATTAAAAGTAGTAGTAGAAGATACTACATAACCGGAGTGTACATTAGTATCTAAAAGGAGAGTTGCTGACATGTAGATTACTCTACTTTCTTATTCTACCCTATACTGTATATAGTAAGTACCACCTAAGTGACAGTAATTAACTCCATCAATATTACTAGGGTATATTGCAGGGCCATTTCGTAACATACACATTACAGTCATAGTATCTGTAGTTACTGGGTCAACATAAATATCCTGAGACTTACATCGTCCGGCATTGGTATCAAATATGTTCTGCCAATCAAATACAGAATCTATTGCATTAGCGGCTAATTCAAGTTTTGAATAATCACTACCTTCACAAACTGCTCTTATTTCATATACACCTTCTGAAAATAGTTTATATCCAAAAGCCCCTCTGGTATCCTCAGAGTGTATTTGCTCAAATATTGCACTTACATTTTCTAATCTAACTCCTACAGGAATTGATTCTCTAAAGAAGTTAGACCCATTAGGTGCAAGAACTGTACTCCAATAAGGAGTAGAAAGTAATTGACTATATATGTACCTAGCAAGTGTAGTTACTTCATTACCATGAATCATAATATAATCAATCCTCTAATTCTTTAGTGCTAAATAGATTTCTTTGTGCAGATACACATAAGCCATTTAGAGAATCTCGTATCTCTTCTGTAAGTCTTCCACGATTCATGTAGATTGCTTTTTCCAGAAACCGCTTACCTTCTCTGGAAGAGAATTCCGCAAATATTCCATGTCGCGCCCCAACTACTACAATAGCTTCATCTGGATTTTCTGTGGTTACTTTTTCAAAAGACTGATAACGACTCTTAGAGTAGTTACTAATGTATCTTCCTTTAGGAGTTTTTCCTACAGCAACAGCACTATTAAATTGATCTGTAGAAGATGCTAATGATGCTTCATATCCAGAGAAATTAGCAGTAGAAACGTAAATGCTTTCCCGAAGATAGGTTGTGTCTTTAGGTGCAAGTTCTGCGGCATCAGCGGCTACTTGTAAAGCAGTATTGAAAGTAGCACTTCTAATAGCCGCTCTGACATTAGTACGTATCTTCTGAATAGCTTTTAGGTTAAGTCTATTTCTTGTATCTGCCACTAGATTATCTCCTTACATTACTTCTATAAGAAGAATAACATCAATTTCATCTGTTTCAGTGTCTACAGAAACTACTCTAAACCTCATTAACTCTCCATTAGGTGAACCTGCATTAGTTTCTATCTTATCTCTAAGTTTAGGAGTAATTCCGTTAGTAACTAAATCATCAAGTGAGAGATAGATAAATCTCTGTAGTTTTGCTACATCAATACTTGCTTTAGTTCTTTCGGTAAGTATATCATTTGTGATTTCATCTACCCTACATGACATTACTATTGCAGAATCATAAACTTCCTGCACATCTCCTGTAGTGTGCATTAGAGGATTAGATAGAGTTTGTGCTGTTTGAAAACGGTAGTAATTACAGGTATCGGTTAAAGTAGAATTAGATAGGGCGCGTACATTATTAAGTACACCTAGGGAGTACATCGCGATCTTCTCCTAGTTAAGTATTGATCTATAGAATACACAGTTCCTCCACCTACTCCAATTTGCCAACCAATATTACCATTAGACAGAGGATGATTATTTCCTAAAGGTAAACCTTCTACAGTTCTAGTCATAATCATATCACCCGGACGGTCATTATTAATGGCAAGCTGTATTTCAGTAGAAATTGTTTGAAGATAATCAATACCCTGGTCCCACCATATATCTTCTATAGATGTTCTACGTTTAGGATCACGATCTGAGTACTCTACTGTAGTAGTTCCTTTTTTGAACAGAGTAATGTTACCTGCTGATGCAGTTCCTCCAATAGTAGGACGAAGACGAGAAGCAAGTAAGTATAGCATACCAGTATCAAATCTAAGTTGATAATCTGCATTAAACTGATAGTATGTAGGAAGTGTATCTCCTGTAAGAGTAAATAGCCACTGATAGATAGTAGTAAATTCTAAGTCAATTAAGATATCAGGTAACTGTACTTTATTTACCCCTAATTTAGTTCTTAATAGAGGGTAAATATCCTGCCATGTAATCCAGAAATTAACAGTACTGTATAGAGTTTCAGACCCTACAAGAAACTGGAATATAGCCTGATGTAATCCCCCCATAGTAGGAGTATATCTTGCAGTAAAATTATGAGGATTAGAAGACACTGCTACATCAGGAGATACAACAGGTACTACAGTTTTCTGACTACCATCAGGTGCAAAGACTATTGTATTAGGATTAGTTAGTATATAATTTACACCTAAATCAACAGATTCTTTTATTAGTTGGATAGTTCCGGCTTGCATAACGGGTTGTATCTCCTGAGAAAGAATTTACACTAACAGTAGAGGAAGATTTGTTGCATCAAGTTTAGGTGCTTCTTTTAGGATATTACCATCTGCATCAATAACATCGCCTTTTGCGTTTAGTAGATCAATCTTAATATTTGCACCTTGCTTTTGAATTACTGCAAATCTCCCACCAGGAACAGGTGCTTCATCATATAAAGGTCGTCCAGTTTCTTCATCTACAGAACCGCTATGAGGTACGTCGTAATCCTCTTCCCGGTCGTATAAATCCCTAACTACTATAGCTTGTTTTACTGGCTTATTAGCTGTAGAAACTTTAACCTTCTTACCTCTACCTAGAAGTTCTGCATTAGACTTTGTTTGTGTACTTTGAATTGATTCTGACATTGTTTTTGATATTTCCTTAGCTTCTTAACTTAATTTAGTTTTGTGTGTGGAATCCTTCTCTCTCTTCCCTGCTTGCCTTATTTTCCCTGGAAAGGAAATGGTATACAGAATGAGAGGATTGCTGTAATTACTATCAGAAGAAAGTAGTAGTATCAGGAATTACATAGGTAGATGCCCCGACATAACCAATAGCGGCTAAGTTTCTACCCCAAACTCCAATACCGTATTCTTGTTCCCAACCTGTAGCCCTTAGAGGATGTTCTTCATCCTCATAAATTAGAACAAGATCGCCAGCATCAGGAACTTCCTCACCGCCATTGGGGTCTGTACCCCTTACTCGAAATGCAAGTGGTTTACCTTGTGCAGTAGCGGCGATAAAGCATAGGAAATAATTCGCAGGCCAAAATGGTTTTACCCATACCGCCGCACCCCTAAACCAACCGATTTGTCGATTGTTAATATTTACAGGGTCAAGTACTCCTTCGCCATACTCCTGATTAGCTGATTTCTGTGTTGTAGAATATACAAGTTCCTTGAATGAAGGGAGTGCAGAAACTGCATCAGCATCAGCGTAGTTAATCCACATCACAGGAACTCCGTTATTGACATGTTGTACTACAGTATCAACAAGTGCAACTAACCAGGAGTTTGTAAGAACTACACTAGCAAGGTAGTGAGTGTGCGTGGAACCGTTGAAAGTTTCTCCATTCGGACCTGGAGGAATTACCTGCCCATCAGCATTAAGCAACGCTTTCACTGGAAGAGAAAACTGGTTATCAACGTGATCGACAAGATAGTCGGAGAAAATATAATTAACTCCTCCCATAAGTGCTGTCTTGATGTTACCAATAACTCCTGTGGCAGAAGCAGTTACAACTGCTGTAACTTGTGCGGCAATCTCAGAAACCTTCATGTTCTTACGAGCAGTAGCAGTCCACTGTGTTGCGATTTCATATTTTTCCATAGGAAATCCAACATAAGAACCTACCAGCATTTTCTGCGCATTACCACGACCGAATTCATCGGTACGTTGCATACGGAACCGCTTGCCACCTCCGTACTTACGAAGACGACCTGTAGTTCTTTCACAAAATTGAGAAACAAGTTCCTTCTGTTGTGCATTAAAAGCATTAAGTAGAGAAGCTATACCATCCCATACATGCTTCTGCCCATCAGGACCAAGTTGTGCAATAGTTTGATTATTTGCAACTAACGATTCGAAGGAAGTATTTGTACCAAAAAGAGGTAAAGGCATCCTTTTTGATTGACCTTTCTTAAGAAATTAAACATTAAAGTAGAGAGGAGATAATAGAAACTACAATATAGATAGCAGTTAATTATTACCTTACGTGAAATACCCAAAGACGTTGAGAATCTATTGCTCTAGCAACAGGAAATTGAACACCAACAGCTAAAGTACGTGCAGTATCTAATGCTCCTGGTACTGTTCCAGAGAGATAGTAGTCTGCCCCAGGTGTAAGATTTCCATCAGAGTACATCATAATTACACCATGATAGAGAGTTACAGGTTCTCCTCTATTGTATTTCTTCATAGTCATACCGAACACACGGGATTGCGCTTGTTCCGCACCTGATGCCCCTATAGGTAGCCCCATAGTAGTATGTACCATAGATAAGGTAACAGGGTATTGTGAAGTTAAATCAACAAGTGAAGGTTGTACTTCAATGAGATCAAGTGGAGTTCCTGCAAGTCCACTAGCGGCAGTAAACACAAAGTTAGGGAATGTCGAAGTAACTAAGATATTTCCTGCACCAACTGTAGAAAGGGCTTGAATAGCCGTCTGTACTGTACCAGCAGAAGCATTGTATGCAAGAAGTGCAGTGTATACTCCCTTATAGCCAAGTACATATCCTCCGGCAGATACATTAGAAGTATTCTGTGATGCACCCATAGTTTGTACATCATTGACAGCGGCAGTTGTGCCGGTCTGATCCTCCAATGCTGGCATAACTTCTCCAGAAGAATTTACATAACATAAATCTCCTGAATCGAGTTTCTGTCCTGCTCCTCCTGTACGATATGCAGGTGTAGCAACATCACCAATAGGACCAATCATACTTCCTGAATCTGGAAGTACTGTAGCTAGCGATACGCCTGTTGCACTTTTAACAACTGTAGACATTAAACATTATCCTCTCGTAGAAATAACACAAAGTTAGTTAAATCCAACACTCTTTAGAATACCTCCTGCAATTTTGTTAGCAGTATCTTGTTGTAACTTAGCAGAAGATTTTACATCTTTATTACCTGGGTCTGTATCTCCAGGTTTAGGTTTTACAGTAGGTAAAGTCTTTGCTAAATCCTTAGCATCTTTTTCCCATTCTTCTGGTGTAGAACCTAATAGTCTGGAATGGAAACCATCAGGAAGACCTAAGCGAGAAGCAATTCTAATTTTCTGTGCTTCTTCGTTACTCTTTAAAGCCGCTTCGTTTGCTATTCGTAATTTCTTATTATCTTCTTCAAGTTGTTCAAGACGAAGTGCAGTTTCTGCGTCTTTATCGCCTTTAGTCTTAGCTTCTGCAAGTTTCCTATCTCGTTCTGCTTTCTTATCTGCATCTTCCTTATCCTTAATAGCTTGTGCAGAAGATTTAGTAGTAGCTTCTGTAACAGAATCAGCTATCATCTTCTTAATAGCTTCTTGTTGTTCTGTAGGAAGTGTAGCTATATCAAAAGGCTTAGTTTCTGCCGCTTTCTTATCTGCTTCTTCTTTTTCTTTAGCTATCTCTTCTGCTGTTTTTTCTACTATTCCACCTTTACCATCATCAACTGCAAAAAATACAGGAGCCTCAAATCTCTGGAAAGGAGAGAAACTATTAGCAAATTGCAAAGGGAATGTTTTCATTGTTTGTTGGTTTCCTTAGAAGTTAAAGTTGTGTGTTATCCTTGTTTTCGTGCTGTTTTTTGAGTTGCTTTAGTTGGCTTTTGTCCGGTATTAGGGGCATTAGGTCTTATTCCTCCAGGGGATTTAGAGGGACCACCATTATTTCCTTCAGGGTTAGGAACTGTAGAACCTGGACCTGTAGGGATTAAAGCATCAGGAGGAACTATTACAATGTTATTAGATATACCCTTAATTTGATCTTCTCCCCATCCATTGATTCGTAGAAAATCAACTAAAGGTAATCCACATTGAAGTGCAATTTGTGCGGCTTGCCAGAAGGAGAAATCAGACATAGCCTCTGTAAGTGGGTCACGGTCGCCAGCATCAGTATATACACAAGTAAGCATAGCTTCTTCATCAAGTTCTGCATCTTGATAAATATTAGCTAATTCTATACACCTATGTACATACTCTACCCAGGAAGGAGCCATTCGTTTCTGTCTAGATTTTGTACGCCCACGAATTGGACTTTCTAGTTTATATGCAGCTTCTCCACTAGGCCAATTACCAGTAATAACATGGTTAGGGGTTCCAGTAACTCTACATAGAGAACCTACTTTAGCATTATAGAGTTTTATTAGTTCATCTATAGAACCTGCTTGTAAGGTTCCCCATGCCGCATCTTTTTCTGGAGAATGATAATGTACTCCCGGACCTGTTCTAGGTTGTACAGTAACTCCATTAATTTGCTTTAGTTTGTAGCCTTTAGACCATGTACGCTGATAACCGTTCATTCTACCTGCGGCACTCATATCATACTGTACATCATTTACTTGATCTTGACCACCTACAATTCCTCCATCGAAAATTGAGGTACCATAATTATCATCATCGCCAGGATTAGAGAAATGAACAAAAGGAATATGTAATGGTATGTCCGGTTGGTCAACATATGGAATTCCTATAGGGCTAGAGTTTTGCTGTATTCCAGGGAGAGCAGTAGTAGAAGTTAATCCTAAGATAGACATATCACTTAGGGAAATATATGGTTGCCAGGTATTTGTAGAACCTATAGCAATATACCGTTCCATAAATCCTTCGTAGTAAATAGTACGTCGTCTACCTATAAGAGTATTCCACTCCTTTACTGCATAAAGTATACCACCAGAGGTATCATATCCAATAAATACACCAGAAAATCCGTCCCACCATTTTTCTCTGGAAGGAAGAATCCTATTTAAATCAGGGTCATAATAAGGCATTAAGCAGAAATTACCGTCCCGTAAAGTATGACGATGGGTTCGTTCCTGTAAATCCTCAAAACGATGCCTCTGTAGGAAATCATCTAACCATTCTTGTACTGTATCATCTTCGCAGGTAACACGATCTACTTCTAATCTCGAAGTATGTTCTGATAGAATTTCTCCACAAATATTATCGCAGTAATCGTTACCTAATACACCTTCCAACATTTTCTGTTGTTCTATAGTAAGAGTAGAGTCTTGCTTCCCTTTAGCATAGTTTCTAAACTTAGTGATATGTTCAAAGGAAGAGAAAGCATCTCTACGATCTATTTGTATTTGAAGGTGTATATCAGCGACTCCCTCTCGTAGTTTTTTGAGGGACTTTTCTTGGTAGTCCTTTACCATACCTGTAGAAGCTAGGATTCCCCGTCGCGTTGGAGACGATCTGGTTGATACTGATTTTATTTTTACCGTAGCCATTTATATCTCCAATAATTGTAGGAGGAGAACCTGAATTTGTTGTACCTGCTCTACTACTATAGTAATCTTCATAAGTATTTCCTTCTGCTTGTTGAGCAAGATACTCATTCATCATAGTATCAAAATCATTCTCTTCATTAAATACTATGTTTGATGTAGGAAGTAGATTATCAAGTAAGTCAGAATCCTTACCTCTTCCTAAAGTATCAAAATCTTCTCCAGCAGGAATATCTCCATCTAAGACTAATTCAGAAAATCCGTCTGAAGAGGCATCAACTTGGTCGTCAATTAATTGGTTAGGAAATTTCTTATGTTCTGCATACCATTCTGGAACCCAGGAAATATAGTCGCCTTTTTCATTTTTCTCAAACATATTTCCAGAGAAAACTACTTTAACAAGTCCAGCATTACAGTAGGAACCCCACGGGTCAGCACGAACTGTCTTATCTCCTCTATTAAATGCTTGAATGACAGAAACTGTAAATCCTGCAAATAACATTTGAAAAGAAGTTGCTTGATCTTTACCAGCATCAGAAGGATTTTGAGGTACACAAACTACATACTCAATACGACGATAACGTAAACGATCATTAAGACAAGTTCGTTTCATTCTCTTATTACGTTCGTGAGTTTCTGCTTTGAATCTCTCTACGTGTAGAATATATATTATCTTATCTTCACCTAATCCCATTAGAACACCAACAGTATAGTCACCATCCTCAGAAGATGCAGTATCCCATGCACGAGTCAATTTGACAAGTTTAACTAAAACTGTAGGAATTATCTTAATCCTATCAGTCTTAAACATGTTACCGTCTTCTGATGAAGGTTTACCTTGAAATTGTGAACGCCATATCGCAACACTTTTCTTTTGTTCTCTGTAGTAATTAGGTTGCGCCGCTTTCCTGGGAGAAAGATATACACCAATCTTACGATTTAAAGGGTCTTTTCCTCCAACTTCTATAGATTCATCACCGTCCCATTCTGCTCTGTAGGAAATTAACTCCCATTTACCCCCTTCTGCTTGAAGTCCTTCATTCTTAATAAGAAATCCAGTAATGTCATCTTCCCAATATCTATGGAACATAACAATTACATTAGTATTATCATCAATACGAGTACGGGCCGCTGATTCCCAAAACATCTGTACTGATTTATTTACAGCAGGAGATAATGCTTCTTGTGGGGAAGCGTATGGGTCGTCAATTAAAAGGTGATCTGCTCCTTGTCCAACAAATCCAGTAAGCAAACCTAAAGCCATTAAAGAGGATTGACCATCACGATAACGAATACGAGCTGCTGTAGAAAATTTCTTATCAGAAGGACGAAGAGGTAATCTGCAGTTTCTACTAGGGAATAACTCCTGGTATTCAGAAGTTTGCATAATCTGCTTATTAATAGATGTAAAAGTTGTGGCATGTTCGATATTATAACATGCAAGTTTTACCCTTGTGATAGGATTATCACCAATAAGATATGCAGGTAGTCTCTGAGATACAATAACACTCCCACCATGTTGAGGAGGTTTATGTATAAGAATTCTTTGTCCCTTCTCATAAGTCAAACGTTCTAATCTATTACATAGATGTACTTGCCACGGTTCAAGAATAAACTTTGATGTTTTTTCTACGAAATCATAAAGAGGTAATACATCTACAGTTTTAGGTGCAGATTCTCGATCTTCTAAAACAGTGTCAGGAGTTAGTTGTGCAGTTAATTCTTCTAATGCTAACTCAAACATTGACTTAGTGGTTTCGTTTACTGTCTTACCATTACGACCTACATTTGCTAACATAGTTTATACTCTAAGATAAGGGAGTAGAGAACCCTATCCCTCTCAAAACAGAAATTACTACTCCCTCACTTAGTAGAAAAGGTAAGGAAACAAACCAAAGGAACCCTTTTCTACATCTTCTCTGGAAGAGAAATGGTAGATACTATCTTAAACGTAGAAAATAGTTCCAACAATATCTGCTGCAACTACTACTGTAGCATCTGTATCTGCCGAACCCTTAGATAGTGCAAATCCTAGACCATTCTTGAATATAACAGCTTCTTGTGTGCTTGTTAGAGGAAATGGTATAGGAGTAGTTGTAGATGCAGGAATTGCAATAGTCAATATTGGTACATCAGTACCACAAACAGGAGCAGTAGCCTTATCATACAAATGTAGATATACTACATAAGCGGCATTGTTTACTAATTGATACCCACGAAGATAGGAAAGGTTAGGTGCAATTAGTGTATTATTTACACTACCTGCCGCAATAACCTTATATGCAGATACCACTTTTTGTCCACTAACTGCCATTATTTTTGTCTTCTTTCTTATCTTCTACAGGAGGTGTAGGTTCTGTAGTAGAAGTAGATTCTGATGTAGTTGATGTATTTGTAGTAGTAATTACAGGTGCAGGAGTAGATTCTGATGTAGGAGTGGAAGTAGGAGTAGAGTTAGAAGTTATTGGATTTTCATTTTCATCTAAATCAACTTCGCCTTCTTCGTTATCTTTACTATCTTCATCTTCTTCATTATCTGTAGATTCTTCTTCTGTAGATTCAGCAATAGGACTACTAGAACTTACAGTGTCTACAAAGATTTGTTTTGGAGGAAGTTCAGAACCTACATTAGGACCGACTTCATCATGCCCCCCAACAGTAGGGTATGATGTAGGAATTTGATTAGCAGAGAGATTTCCTTGACCTTGTGAAGGAGTTGCATTTTCCTGGGAAGAAGATGGACTAGGAATCCTAATACAGGAAATAGAGTATTGTGCTTGTCCAATTCCTCCATGTCCTGCTAAATTTACTATAACAAATCCAGTACTGTCTTCCTTCTCTTCTTCACGCTTGATTAAGTATAGAAGATCATATTTTGCATAATCGAAAATATCTGCATGTTCTGCACGATGTTGGTCAAGATCACGGGCTTCGCCGTAGAAGGTAATACCTGTATCTTTTAGATTATCGAGCCAATCTTTAACTTCTTCAATACTACCGCTTTTTGCTTCTGTAAAACTCATATAGTTACTGTCTCCATCCTTATGTTCTATCTTTATTTTCTATTCGTCCATTATATCTGATTCGCTATCAGAATACATAGCGTCTTTTTCTTCTTCACGAACTGTTCCTGTAGTTAATTTACCCAATTTCCTAGTCATATCAGTTAAGAACAGAGTTTGCCAGGAAAGATCAAGTCGTTTCACTACAGCAGTTGAAGTAGGGTTAGAATCTACAAATTCTTTAAGAGTTTGCTGTAATGCTAAAGGTGCATTTGCTTTATCTATAAAAATATACCTAGATTCTAGGTCTTTCATAAGTTTAGCAATTAGATCACGAGCAATAGTAGCCATAGCAGAAACTAGAGTAAGTACTTGATTAGCACCTAAAGTAAGTTTGAGTTGAGTTTCTCTTTTAGCTTCTGACTCTGATAACTTACGTCTAGCTTCTTTAGCTTCTTCTAACTCTTTCCATCCTGCTTTTTCAGATTTACCTTTTTGGTAAACTTCTATTAATTCGTACAATAATTCATTAATAGATTGTGAAGAAGACTTTTTACTTAGTTTCTCGTTAATAGTCTGTAGGAGATTATCAATACGTCTAGCGGCAGTAGAATTTAATCCTAATTCCAAGTCACGTTTTAAACTAGCAATTCTTACATCACTTAGTTTTATTTCATGTCTCAAAGAAAGAAGATCAGGGTCATTTTCTGCGGCTAACATATCTACACGAAGGTGTCTAGGGAGAGATTCTGCTGTTCGTAAATGTTTAGCATGGGGGTGCATTAGTCCAGAACGTGCATTTCCTCCATGTCTAGCACATCTACCATTCATCATAGTAATATGTGACTGACAACGAACTCTACCTATATGGCCTTCTGGATAATTTTCACTTTCTTTAGAACGTTTAGCGAAACAAATAGGAACTCCATTATTGTTATATGCAAATATTCTCTTACCTTCAGGAGTATGAGCAATAACTTTATCTCTTAACTGTCTTTCTTCGTCATAGATATGAAGTTTTCTTTCTCTTCCGCCGCGTCTCTTACCTGCTTTTGGATTACCTATAATTCCTCCCTGAGAACCTATTCTTACTTCTTTAGATAATATTGCTATAGGTCCAGCAATACCTTTAGAAGTTCCATAAGGTACTAAGAATTGATTGGTTATTTCTGGAGAATTTACATTAGGTTTCTTATGAACAAATCTAGGTTTCGGTTCCGAAACGGGTTCCAATTTCTCTGGAAGAGAATTTCCTATAGATGTAGATTTAACTGCTGTTTTCTTAGAGGGAACAGTTTCTACAGATACAGTAGATTCTTCTTTTCGTTTTACTTTTACTTTGCATGTTGCTGACATAGCTTATATTGTTTCCTTTTCTATGTCGGTTCAATTTAATTAAATTCCTACTGTTAGTCCACTAAGCCACCCGGAAGTTAATCCACCTATAGAATCTGTAGGTGTTGGTGGTGGAGGAGAAGAACCTTGAGTAATTAGAGCCATTTGATCGAAACAAGGGTCTAATGCTTGATCTAGTCCTGCTATCATAATAATAATTTCCTACGGTTATGGTTGATTATGGTATTGCAGGGAAAGGATTCTGAATAAGTGTAGTACTTCTACCAGTTTGTATCTTATTAGAATCATAGGACACTGTAGCAACTGCAACAATGTTACCAGCGATCTTAGGCATACCTACCATATAGTAAGTCACTGTTAAAGATGCAGAAGCTACAGGAGGACCAGATGCAGTATCTCCACCAGCCGCTAAAGATGCCATAAGCGTATTTAACTGTTTACGAGTTAGGGCTAAGGTATTACCATCTGTAGTTCCTGTAGTAGGAACATTCAAGACTACTTGATTTTCTGCAATATAGTCAGCCAGTGCTTTGCCCACCGAACCTGCCGTAGTAAGTGCAGAAGTTAAAGCATCCCATATGGCTTGAATAGTAGTAGGAGTAAGAGTAGTTCTTCCAGAAGAGTCCAGTGAGAAGTCTCCTTCTCCATCTCCATACTGCCATTCTCTTTCTTGATCGGGAGGAGCCGCTAAAGAGTTATTTACTAATATAGTATATTTGTTACCTACAGTAAATCCAGTAAGGGTAGACTGAATAACAGTCCATATTCCTGTGTTAAATGTAGCATTGTTAGCAGTACGATGGGTTAAAGCAAGTGTAGGAGTTGTACAAGCAGTAGACTTAAAGGTATTATCATTGAAGTCATATGTCTTAAATGTACCATCTGTTTGTAACTCCAAGATTCTACAAACTGTAGTACCTGTAGTTACTTTTGCACCTGCTGTATCTTTTAAGGAGACTTTAATATCTAAAGCTACTCCTCTTTGACGAATATCTATACCTTTGTTTGTAGCCATAGTTTATTTATTACAGTCTTCCTCCGTACATAATACCCGATCTACCTACAAAAGGCGCAAGTATTTGTCTAAGTGCTTGTGCTACTAATCCCCCTAGAATCTTATGATAATCTTTTGTAGGATGAATTTCATCATAACTTCCTTGTAATCCTACATATGAGCCAGCAGTAAGATTTTCATTACCTAAAGAAGCTAATCCTAGAGTTCCTAAATCAAGAAGAAACACCTTTGAGCCAGCGGCGGCAACAACAGCTGTAATTTCTGTACGATACACTCCTGAGAAGGGGACCATACAGATAATAATTGCATTAGGAGCCGCTGTTCTAATTCCTGTAACTACTGTAGAATAAGCTGTTTGAAAGTTACCACTAGATTGGGGGCCACCTGATATAGAAGTACCATCGTTATGACCTTCTTCTATAATAACTAAGTCAGGTTGTGTAACAAATACACCACCCGATATGCGAGATTTCTTTGTACCTGATATGGCAAAATAAGCATCATAAGTAGTAGTTAGAGGAGGAACAGAGTTAATTGTAGGATATACTCCTTGCCCAGAGAAAGCTATAGGGGCATAGTAGTAATTTAACAACTTCATTGCTATATGTAGGAATGTCTGTGTAGCATCTTGAGCAAATACATATGAAGATACTGCTGTTGTAGGATTTGCAGTTTGACCTTCTCCAATAGAGTCACAGTATGACATTGCTAGAAGTGTAGGAACTGAAGAAGGTGCGGATACAGAACTCCCGGATTCCAACTCTATTCCCTGGATACCAATTACTGTACCTGTATATCTTACATCAGCAGTAGCAGTACCGGGATTTTTGAGAATAACCTTTAAATCATTTGAACCATAAGGCATCCCTACAATAGCAAGTACAGAAGTTCCATTAATAGTAGAAGTCACAAATGAAGCGGCATTATAGTCAGTATCGTAAGATGCTTTCCATTGTACATCAAAGGTAGTAGCTGGAGATGCTCCGTCTAAGGTAATATATGCATATTGTGAGTCTGTAATAGTTACATCAAAAGCATTACCTGGATTAGCAGATTGTATTCTGTTAGGAGAAGAAACTGTATCTTCAAACCAACCTAAATGAGTACGTTTAATTGCGGCATTAGATACATTTATTACGTTACCTGTAGTCACTGCTTGGATAGAACCAGCTTGTAGAGAAGCTACATACCATGTACCAGTACCAGCTTGAATACGTGTAGAAACACCATAATACCCTGCGGCAGTTAAGGGAGAAGTAGAATCAGAATAAGTACAACAAGGAGCAACTTTATACTGCCATGTAGAGTCTGACTGTAGATACTTACCTGTAATCATATCTCTTACAAAGGCTTTTAATACAGTAGTTGTAGTTCCTTCTGCACTAAAATACACTTCGTAACCATTATTAACTACAATTAAGTTTGCTCCTGCCGCTTGAGCCTTAGCACTACCTGCAACTCCTGCAAGTCTCTTAAAAATATTTGCTCCACCAGCATCAATACCAAAGTGGAAGAAGTATTGGTCACCAGAACCATCCTGAGTAGTAGATCGTAGGCATATTTCCATAGCAGAAGTTCCACTAGGGGAACCTGTAAGGAAGAACACTGCTCTTACTCCAATTTGCCCACTAATAGAATCTACCACATGGGACATTCCATACTTACCGGCGGCAGAGACAGTGGAGTTTCTAGTAGTGTAAATTCTACCAGCAACATTAGGAGTTTCAGGAGGACCATTAGCTACTACTGCATAGTCTACAGCCCAATCAAATGTAGCACTAGCGACTCCACCTGGAAACAATTCTTGTGAAAGTTTAGCCATTAATTTCTGCGGTTCCGCGCCTCCTTTCTCTGGAAAAGAATTTCCTTATAAACTATAGGTACAAGTTAATTAATAATTAGCTATGATGGTTGGAGAACCTGTAGTTCCTGTTGCCCACACCTGAGAGACATGATATGGAAGAATAATAAATCCACCAGATAGAGGAATATTAATTGGGCCTCCCGCATTAAGAGTACCGGCAGGGTCATCGTCTGCACAAACTACACAAATCTGAGTACCACCATAAATTGTAAGACAACGTGCTATAGCCGCAGTAGTTACACCGGAAATAGGGTCTGTTAGTGTTAGATTCGTAGAATCTGCGGGAGTCACTAAACGAGAACGACGAATTCCAGTAATTGATTGTTGAAGGGCGGCAGCGGCATTAGGAGTTACAGGGACATTCCCATCCTCCCAGGGAAGGTGTGTTGCTGAAATATTTCTTCCAGTAAGAGAGGTAGCCATAGTATAGGAAATGTTCCTTTCAGTGTTTTACTCGTCGAATCAGTTAGATTTCTTATGGTTAAAGAATCCCATAAGTTGCACCATAAAATGTCCAATAAAGGACATTCGTTGTTCCTGTGGGATAACAGAGACAATATCATTCACCTTAGAAGCTACGGCTTTTGCCTGGGTTGGAGTGTCCATAAGGTGAATCTCAGGAATTCCAGACACTTGTTCAATTTCTGTAGAAAGATCACTCATTTTTAGGGTTTCCTTAGTTATTGGAGATAGAAAAGAGAAGAGAGAGAGAGAGAGAGAGAGAGATTAGACAGCAGGAATTAACATTTCTGAGATATCTACTTTAATAGAGAAATTGCTAGAACCATTAGTAGTATCAGAATGTCCAAAAGCCTGGATTTCTACACATTTAACTTTAATGAATCCTTCAAGTTGTGTAGAATTTTGATATAACTCTTCATACTCCTTAATATTCTGCACTTGTGAGAGGATAAGATTCTTAGCATGATTACCTTGTTCATTATCAGTATTTTGGAGTTTTGAGAGTTTCACTGCTTCAATAACAGCAGAAATTCTACCTTTTGTATATAAAGACCATGACATATCAGAAGGTTTCCTTTGCGTATTTTCTCTGGAAAGAGAATTGTGTATAGAGATTATATAGAAGGCCGACGACCGCAGGGAGTCGGATAGAGTAAGAAGTTAAGGTAATAGATACTACTCTATTAGTATATGTTCTACATTCGGACTCTGAGGAGCGAAGCGACGAGGAGCGTTTAAGGGTAAGACCAATTAGAAGTAGGAACTAGAGGACCAATAATAACTACCAGATCACAATGATCTTGGAACCACTGATGAAGGATAGGACGTTCGCCGGGACCATGACCACCATAAGATTCTACAGAATGACCATGGCAGTCAATCCACACATGACCTGTAGAATCTCCGTTACGACCATTAGGAAGATGAAAACAAGCACGAACTAAGGGGTCGTGGTCGGTGGTAGAAGAAGGAGAAACTGCATCAAGATAATCTTGATTAGAGAGTATTCTGTGATGGTAGAAATTATTAATAGGAGAGAGGAACCAATCTGCTTGAAGATAGGAACCATCAGGAAGTGGAGTATAAGGAGGGGAAAGATCATGGAGTACATTATGTGTAGAGTAGTATAGTAGAGTCTCGAAGAAACCAGAACAATCAATGTCATCATAAGTAATTATTCCAGTACCTAAATAGGAAGGGGAGTCTTTTGCACCGAAACCGTATTGAATATGTTTAGAATATGCAGTAGATTTGTATTCAGCAAAGCGGTCTTGATCTATAGGAACTATAGAGTATCTAGCAAGTTGAGGGTAAGAGGAGAGGATAGAGCGAATAGGAGAGGAGAGAAGTGTAGAATCTGCAGTATAGAGTTTCATATTAGGATTTTTTCTATATAGAAGGATAGCCACCCTTAGTTTCTACACTAAGAGTAGGATGGTTTGGATTTTCATATGTAGATAACCTTAGTTTCTACAGATAAGGTATAGTAATTAGGATTTTCAAAACTATGATGCCCACGGCCATCCCTAGAAAATACACCAAAAAGGGAGCAAGGGTGTCAGGTTAAGTTCCTACAGGTATAACTATAGGGTTAGAACCTACACTAAACAGAAGGATAGAAACTACAGATACAGAGTAGAAATTACAGAAGCAGGAAGTTAAGGTTTTAGACCTAAAATTACCTTAGTGTAGAATCTCAGGAGTAGTAAATACAGTTATTATTAGTGTAGGAAATGTGGAGAAACCCTAACACTACCTGTAACGTCTGATATACCCTTACTGTAGAAAATTTAGAATCGTCTATACCTACCTAACATGCTACACTAACACCTGTATAGGTAGTCTAGGAACGGCAGGAAACGACCGTGGATAACGTTATGGAGAAACTACAGAGGAGAGGAAAGAAGGGAAAACGAATTCCATGTGGAAAGAAAACGTTTCATGTGGAACGGTCATACCTTACCCGAACAACCCAAAATCGTCAAGCAAGCAAGCATATAAATCGGATTCCAGACCGTTCCCTAAACTATCAACAATTATCAACATATGCTAACAATGATTTATAGCAAACCAAAAATATTTTTCCTCCAACCATTCTATCAAACCTTAGTGTAGAAACTTATATTAGGTTACGAAGTAAACAACATGCCAACATGCCAACATATCAGACCATCCCCTCTCCATATCATCTCCATATCAATACTTTCTACAAATCATGCCATCAACACATAACGCTGTATCTCCATACCCTAACCCTAACCCTAATATCCCGTTAATCCCCTTCTGTATATAATAAATAAAGCAATTATCCCAAACCTTAGTTTACGTAGTGAAACAGTAAACTAAGGTTAATAATTGCAAAATCAAGACTACATACAACATATAAGTTAAGCTTAATATAATCATTAATATAGATAAATCAATTATCATCGTCATAGTTAATATATCTAATATATCTAATATATCTATCTAATCCGCGTATGCAGATAACCATATCTGATATACAGGAAACCATTCCCTCTCCTCTCTGGAAAGAGAATTCTATTCCGCGTAGGGTCTAAATAGATATATCAGCAGAAATCACCCATAAAACAAAACACCAATTTCCGTGAAACATACGTTATCTATCAATTACTATTAGTTTCTATATCAGATATATCAATAGTTATCAGTTTTAAGGTGTTCCACGTGGAACGTTTTTACCCTGTTTTGCTTTATCTGTATTAACTACATCTTGATTGTATAACTATATAGGGGGAATTGAACATTCCCTACATAAGCCGTAGGAAAAACAGAAGGTAGAATCATAGGGGGCAATAGCTGGAGGCACCTGTACGGTCAATTATAGCGGTTTTAGGGTATCTTCTAATGTTTCACAGAGTAGCAGATAAAAAATAATCATGTTTCACACTGGTATACCCTGCGGTATCGCCCGTCGCAGTATGTATATCTAGTATGTAAAAGCGGACCATAAGCCAGAAGCAAAATCATATTCTCTCTGGAAAGAGAATACCGATAGACGATAGCCGATCTATGTCAATTCTTCCGATTATTCCCGATTCCATACCCTGACAGGGATTAGGGAATACCGATTCCTGCCATTCTTTTGACCGTACACACGGTTGTACCCATGAATCCCTACATTTTCCCGTATCTGGCATATCTGGCTATTCCAGAGACAAAAAAAACAACCTAATTTCTTAGGTTGTTTCTTTAGTTCGGCTTTTAGATTCTATACATCAGAATCTAATCCGCATTTATGGCACAACATACTTCCCTCTCCATACTGTATACCTATTGCGCCGCATGGGCAACGGAAAACTTGAAAGCAGGAATCCATCTCGTATTGTGTTCCGTCTACCTCAGGAACGATAACAACACAAGGAATATGATACCCGTTGTTGCTTCTGGTAAGGTCACCTATAGAGAAAGAAATATCCTCATTGTCAAGACCAAAATCAAGAAGCATAGAAAATGCATTATTCCATACTTCTTCCTTTTCCCACGAATGGAGAGTAAGAGAATAAGTAACGTCTGTAGTTTTCATTTTAATTCCCTTCGTTAGCGAGTATGCTTTATTTTGTGTGTACCCGCGAAAAGATAGTAACGCTGATTTCTTAGAGTGTCAATAGGAAATGTAAAAACTACAGATAAATAAGACAAAAAAAAACAACCTAATTTCTTAGGTTGTTTCTTTAGTGTTACCACTTTGTTTTTTTGGTTCGTTGCTGTATCTCCTCCTTGACCTTCGCTAGTTTCTCTTCATACCCTGCTTTTCTTGTTTCTGCTCTTTCCTTCTGCTCTTTCGTTTGTTCGGATGATACGGTAATTTCTGCACTTCTTCGTATCAATTCTTCATACATGTATTTAACTTTCCTTAGTTGCGGGAGCGTTAAATCAGTAAGCGGTTTCTGTAACCATTTCGGTTTTACCATCTTACTGTACCATCTTCCCTTGTGTACGTTTCATGGATTAGAGATTTAATCTCTGAGTTGATTGTGCCTATCTCCTGTTCTATATCTGTTAGTTTAGATTTAGCAGAATTGTATACATTTTCATCCTCTACACTATTGAAGATGAATTCAGAACAGTATTCCTCTGTTTGTCTGTACAATTCATACAGTTCCTTCTTTCTTTCGCGTAAAACGAATAACTCAGGTTTCATTGATTCTATCCTTTCATTCCGAACATAACGGAGAAAAGAAACATCAGAAGAAATCCTGACATCACATAGGACAACAGGAGAACAGCAGTATAAAATACTGCTTTAGTGGCGATATTCATTTTTTAAGGTCCTTCCTGCTCTGAGTTTATCCTGACTTGCAACAGGTACAGATAATATAATCTGTAGTCTCATTAGAAAGGGAAGAAACTTCCCTTTGATTTACCTTTCATTATCATTAGAGAAGGGTATCCCTGTTACTCTCAAAATTTCACAGTATACATAGTAAAGAACATCTATGGCCTTTACTGGTATTTCATACCCGATACTATCAGCATATTCCTTCACCCATGAAGTAAAAACTTCTAATGTGTCAATCGTCGTAATGGAATTAGATTCCGTATTGGCGATAACTTCATTTAAAACTGTTTGAAACATTATCTGTACTCTTTTCTCACTCTGCATTTCTCATACCGGGTTGTGACGGTTAATACCTGCATTAAGAAAGGGAATTAATCCCCTTTGATTAGTCTACTGAGTAGGACATATAGATACAGATACCATCTATACCCTGTGTATCTGCAATTCTTACTGTTCGCTTGACCCCTTTGATTTCTACCATTGAGATACCAATGTATTTGTATCGGGAAATTTTGCAGAAGTGCTTGAATGCTTCCGTAGCATTTTCTGCTGTAAACTCTTCTGTTTCCATAGAGAGTGTCATGTTGTAAAAAGTATACTTGTTCATTGTCTGTAGTTCCTGACTTTCCGGGTATGTATCACCTAAAGAGACTGTAGCACGGTCTTAAAACGTTGTCAAGAAGAGTCTGTAGAAAATCCACATAATCAATAAAAATAGGCAAAAAAAAAACCGATACCCTTTTGAGGTATCGGTTTCCGGTTTCTCTGGAAAAGAGATTATCTATCGCTCATTTTGGTGGTAGCAAAGTTTCGCCACTAACACGCAGGTATCGGATAAATTCTGCTGTATTCGTGCAATTTCTATAGCGGCGCTATGTAAAGGAGCGGATACAGTACACAAATAGTAAAAGCCGGATTCACTGCCATCTTCCACATGTATACGAACTACATATCGCTGTAGTTTTTGTCCTTGTTGGTTTCCTCTGTTCATCCTCGTCTACTTGCCTCCATATACTCCTCATGTCGTTCCCTTGCTGTTTGTGCAGTACTGCCACAATCCAGACAGTAGATATTTAACAGGTAGTCTAATTTGTTTCGCTGTTCGCAAAACATCTTAGGTACACTCACAACACAACTACCTGAGTTTATTTCCTGCTTGCATACGTCACAGAATTTCTCATGTTCGGGATTTTTCGGAATAACCGAAAATACTACATCAGTCGGATACATTTCCGTAATTTTCGGCGTTTTCGTTTCCGGTTTCTGTACCGGACTTTCTTCTATTGGATGATAACTCACTGTTTGTATTCCTTTCAATTCAGGCAAAAGAAAAGCCAGATACAAAACCATGTAGGTTCTATATCTGGCTTATTGTCACTACTTCCGACGATTAGGTGTGACCTTCTTTTTGGTTTCTAGCATTCCCTCAAGGCAAGGGTCAATAGGTTCACCTTTTCGGTCGTAAATCGGGTTTGCCTCTCGAAACACCATATAGTGTTCCGTAATTGCTTCGGCTTCTGCTTCGTCTAAATCAGAAACCGTTTTCCCGAAATACATCGGTTCGTACCCTTTTGGCGGTTTCTCACCTGTATTTTCTGCAATTGAATGAATATCCAATTCCAGATTATAGATACGCTCAACCGCCGGAAAGAATTGTTTCTTCCAATTCTCTCCATACGGGTGAAGTGCTCCGAATGAGATAGCATATTCCCGTGTTCCGAGTGCAGATTCCCGACGAGCGAGGAGAAATTCTAATGGAGTAGGAGATACTCCACCATTGAAAGAATTCCCTCTTTCTCCAAAATCACGGGGGGCGCGTTCTGTTGGTTCGTCGTCATCTTCGTCCTTCGCTTTTCGCGTAGTTTTTGCAGGTACAGGTACAGAGACGTCCTCTAAACCATGTTCGGCGTTATACGCTTTTCGTGCTTTTCCCCATTGGAGTTTCCCGCCTTTAACCCGCTTGTTATATTCCTCTTCTGTTTCGTCGAAAACCTCTACAGTTTTTCCGCGACGAACAGTTTCGTGTGATTTCCGTACAGGGTATCCCTCCCACTCCTCATATTCAGGAAATGCAAGAATTTTCTTCGCTTTAGTAGCAGGTTTTGCTGTTGTTGCTTTCGCAGGAACAGCAGGTACAGATTTTGCAGAAACGACAGGTGTACCCTTCTTTTCTACAATCTTCCCGTTCCTTGTCTCCATGACTTCAACAGGTGCCGACTTTCCGATAGTCGCAGGTTTTGCGGTAGTGGCAATTTTGCCTTTATTCGTTGTTACTACAGTTTTCACAGGTTCGTTTTCCTTTCGATACTCATTGACAACGTTTACAGCGTTGACAACTCCCTTTATCCCGTCGCCGATAACTTCCCGATTGTGTTTTACCTCAAACGTCTTAAACTTCTCACTAAGGAGAAGTGTATATTTTCCGGTCGTATCGGTAAACGTATGACTGTTGCCGTTTTTGGTAAAATCGGCAAGTATCAAGGTTTTTACAGGCATTGGTTTTGTTTTCCTTTGTGGCATGGTGTTTTGTGTATCTCCTCTGGTATAGAAATATTCAGCGAGGATATTAAATCCTGTTTTCCAGTCGTTTATTTTCCGCATATTCAGTCTAAATTATTTAGGTTTGAAAAATGCGGTTATAGGCGAGAGGATTAATTTCTTTCCTTTGTGCTTTCCCGTAGGGATTGTAGCAACATCGTTCGTAAACGATGTTTTACCTACAATAAAATTCCCTTTTTCATTGGTTGAAGGTGTGAGCAGGTTAACAGGAATAACTATGGTAAGCGATTTACCATCCTTAGACAGTATGATATTAGTCTCTTCGTCGCTGCCTTCGTCGCTGTCTTCTGTTTCCTGCGTTACAGCAGGTATTAGACGCTTAGCCGGGGGAGTAGATACAGCGGTTTTAGCCGTTGTTTTTACAGGAGAAGGGGCAGGAGGATTGTTTTTCTTTAACCCTGCCGGGGTTGTTGCGGGTTTCGTTGTTGTTGCCATTTGAGGAATTTTCCTTCGTGTATTTTTTGTCCTTGAAACTATAGTCTATATAATGAGCAGGTATTCCGGCATAATAGCGTATTCGTTTAGGTTGGGTGATTTTGCGATAGAAGGTTAAATTATGCGGTAGAAAATACCGCTTTATCGGGAATCACCCATTGGAGGGATTAGATAGGAGGGAACACGCTATTATGTGGAGATAATCCACAAACTATACAGTTATATTTCCGACTTTAGACAGCGACACTATCTCTAGAATTACAGGTACACTTTCTGCATTTAATCCGCTATGCCTTTACGGAAAACAGAAAATCATATCAAACGTTTCTAGCAAGTCTACGCAGGTATCGGTAAACCGTGGTCTATTTCAAGACCGAATAGCACATCAAGGTTCTATCGTCGTTTATCCTGCGTGTCAAGAGATTTTAGAAAATAAATCGGATTTCTTCCCGATACCCTGCCACCCAATACCCGATACTGGAATAGATCAGACTAAAAACCTGAGATTCTGGCAGTATTTCAAAATCGGAAACCAAAAAAAAAACCGATACTCTTTTGTTTTTTGAGTATCGGTTTTCTTTGGAAAGAGATTATCTATCCTCTATTTGCTATCCTGCGTTTATAGCCTTCATAATCCCGAAAGTCACGTATGTCTACTTTCCCGAATTGAGTAATTACACGTATGTAATACATAGGGTAATTGGTGGCAGGGTATATCTGTTTTAAATACCCTAACATTTCCATTAGTTCGGCAAACTTCATAATTGTTTATCCTCTTTACAGCACTTCTCAGAACAGTAGATATTTAGACGGATTGCAAGATGTTGCATTTCTGCATTTAGAAAACACAACATATTGCCTTCTTTTCCCTCTTCCCGTGTCATTTCTCCATTTTCGGCTTTTACACGATGGATTTTCTCCATTAAATCAACACCTGTATCAATAAACCGAGATTCATCTTTGTTTACTACGATTGTGCAATATTTCCCTGTTTCCAGATGTTTACCGCAATACTCACACATATCGCCGATAGGGGATTGTAATTTCACCCGTTCTGTTCTTAGTTCGCTGTCAATTCGCATTTTCTGTACCTATCCCTCTCACTATGATTCTAGCAATATTATTACTAGTGTAGTTATTTATTACTGCTATAGATATAGCAATAACAAAACATAGCAAAAACATCAGTACATCTACTAATTTTTTCATTTCTGTATTCCTTTGTGAAAGTGCATTGTTAGGACAATACCCAACAACAGGATACTAACACAACTATATATCTGCTGTCAATACCCTGCTCATATATGCTGTTTCCTGCCTCAGAATTGACCGTGTAGCGATTTCATAGCAGGATACCTGCATTTTCCCGTATCCTGCCGTTTTCCGTGTTCCTGCGTCATTCTCTGGAAAAGAATCTGCATATATGTATGCAATTCGGTGGATTCCAGATTATGCCGGAATATCTCCATTAATTCGCAATCCTCTATACCGCTTTTCACTTTTGTACTAATTGCAATTATTACAATGTAATTTCTGTACTTAGTGTCTCTTATACATATAGGTATATCAGGGTATTTAACCTATAAGGTAGTAACTACATATAACTACATGTATTTACTATCAATAACTACCTAATATGTATCTACAGGTGCCAAAAATTGGCATTGACACGCAATTAGACGCAGTGATACCATGAAATGCGGTTTTCTATAGAAAAATCCCCACAGAGCAGTCTACCCCCAGCTTGCTGTAGTTTCTAAATACCAAGATAAGAGGGAAAAACCCAAACAAAAACCCTCTAAGGGTATATGTAGAAACTAGACTTACCACCATTCCTCAAAATTCTGTAATTGAAATTACTCCAAAAGTTATTTCAGGAATTGAATCGAGTACCCTTTTTCCAATCCAGAAACTAGACCTACCCTCTCCTATTATTATATATCTATAGGGAAAAAGAAAGAAAGGAAGGGGTTAATCAAAATAACTGTAAGAATTCCTCTTATTTCTAAGTAAATCTGTGAAACAAAAATGTTTCACGCAACTACCGCGAATAATTAACAGCATGTTGTCAACAAGTATCAACAATAATAAAAACGGTAAAAAACGAAATGGTATAACACCCTTCGGAAATTTGCACATTTTGGGGTATTTTTTGGACCTTAGTTTATATTATTATCTATATATCATAATAGTATATATGTATATTATGTATATATTATAGTAGTTATATAATATAACAGCGATATAACCTTATATACTATACAAATGTTATACATTGCATGTTATACTACCTAG
>Ga0075017_100000009_pt1 | contig 64857 bp, 45 predicted proteins | sample AleBraG_ABR_2012_FD_71475 | JGI IMG/M metagenome (GOLD analysis project Ga0075017, IMG submission 71475) | Freshwater sediment microbial communities in response to fracking from Pennsylvania, USA - Alex Branch Run_MetaG_ABR_2012 | ecosystem: Environmental > Aquatic > Freshwater > Creek >... | reverse complement strand
CCAAAGTTATAGCCGCAAAAGGGCTTCATGGCCATCGGGTCCCGGCGCACTACGCCCACGGCCCCTTCGGCCGCGGCAGTGGTCTCTGAGGCCACGGAGGCGGCCACCAGCACGCCGTGCTGCCAATTGCGCGCCTCGAAGACCAGCGGCGCGAGCTCTCGCCGGCGGCCGCCAAAGATCAAGGCGCTGATGGGCACGCCGCGCGGGTCTTCGGCCGCCTTCGTGTAGGCGGGATTTTGAGCGGCGGCCACCGTGAAGCGGGAATTGGGATGGGCGGCCGGACCCAAGCCCGCCGCGCTGCCCGCGCCATTGCTGCCCGCGCCGTTGCCGCCGCCACCAACGGGCCGGCCGAGCCAGTCAAATGCGGGCCCAGGCCCATCGCGGCCCTCCCACCACGGCTCGCGATCCGCCGTTATGGCGACATTCGTGAACAGCGTGTTGTGACGGATCATCTCGTAGGCGTTGCGATTGGTCTTCAAGCTGGTGCCCGGCGCCACGCCGAAGTAGCCCGACTCCGGGTTGATGGCCCACAGCCGACCGTCGGGTCCGGGGTGGAGCCAGGCGATGTCATCGCCGATGGTGAACACCTTCCAGCCCGGTAGGGACTCGGGCGGAATAAGCATGGCGAGGTTGGTCTTGCCGCACGCCGACGGGAACGCCGCCGCGACGTAGTGCGTCTCGCCCGCTGGATTCTGCAGACCTACGATCAGCATGTGCTCGGCGAGCCACCCTTCGGTGCGCGCCTGGTAACTGGCAATGCGCAGCGCATGGCACTTCTTCCCCAGCAGCGCGTTGCCGCCGTAGCCGGAGCCGAAACTCATGATGATCAGCTCTTCGGGGAAGTGCATGATGAAGCGGCGCGCGGGATCCAGATCGCCCGTGGAGTGCAGGCCCTTGACGAAATGGCCCTCCGCGCCAATTCGCTCGAGTGCGCCGCGGCCCATGCGGGTCATGATGGCCATATTGAGGACCACATAGGCGCTGTCGGTGATCTCTACGCCGCAACGTGCGTAGGGCGAATCGAGCGGACCCATGCAATAGGGCACGACATAGAGGGTACGGCCGCGCATGCACCCGTCAAACAGTGCCTGCATGCGCTCATGAGCCTCGCCCGGCGCCATCCAATTGTTGTTGGCGCCCGCGTCCTCTTGCGAACGGGTGCAGATGTAGGTCACATGCTCGACCCGGGCCACATCGCGCGGGTCGGAACGGTACAGGTAACAGCCTGGGTACGTGTTGGGGTTGAGCGGCTGCAGCTGCTCACGCTCCTCCAGCTCGTGGCGCAGGGCTTCCAGTTCCGCATCGCTCCCGTCACACCAGTGAATGGCATCGGGTTTCGTCAGCGCCGCGACCTGGGCCACCCAGTCGGCAACATTTCTGGCAGTTTCCGGCATAACAGCCAGTGTGTGGGGTGCGGTCGCCATGTCGTATTCTTACCGCCCCAATATAACGGGGCCGCGCATTATAACGGGGCACAAGTCGGCGCGACTGGCCCGCTCAATTCATGCAATCGATTGCAATTCATGTAAATTTGTTAACTATGAATACCGTTGACCATGACAACCGTTGACGAGGCCTTCCGTGCCGGCGGAGTGCTGGAGCGTACGCTCGAGGGCTTTGTGCCCAGGCCTTCCCAGCGGCAGATGGCGGTGCGTGTGGCCGAGGCACTGGCGGGTCGCGAGCAGCTCTTGATTGAGGCGGGCACCGGCACGGGCAAGACCTTCGCCTACCTGGTGCCGGCCTTGACCGCGGGGCTCCGAGTGCTCATCTCCACCGGCACGCGCACCCTGCAGGACCAACTGTATATGCGCGATATCCCATTGCTGGCTGGCGCGTTGGGGCGACCGCTCCGCACGGCGCTGCTCAAGGGGCGGGCCAATTACCTGTGCCGGGCCAAGCTGGTGGGGCAGGCTGCAAATGACGCGCTCCAGCCAGGGTTGCAAGGTTTGCTCGGCGACGATCGCTCGCTGTGGGCACACGTGGCGGACTGGGCGCAGAGCACGCGGAGCGGGGATCTGGCCGAAGTGGCGCAAATGGGCGAGTCCCACCCGCTGCGATCGCTCCTGACCAGCACGCGGGAGAGCTGCACCGGTTCGCGCTGCGCTGAATTCGCACACTGTCATGTGTTCGCAGCGCGCCGCGCCGCGCTGGAGGCGGACCTGGTGGTGGTCAATCATCACCTGCTGCTGGCGGATTTGGGCTTGAAGGAGGACGGGTACGGCGAGCTGCTGCCTGGCGTCGATGCACTGATACTCGACGAGGCACACCAACTGCCCGACCTGGCCTCGGAGTTCTTCGGTGTCAGCTGTTCGAGCCGACAGATCGAGTCCCTGCTGTTGGACGCGCGGCGCGAACTGTTGGCCCTGGCCGTGGCCTCAGCGCACATTCCACCGCTCCAGGCCATGCTCGATCCCGTGGTGCGCGAGTTTCAAGCGCACCTGGGACGCACTGAGCGACGCGTGGACTGGATGGATCTCGATGCCAAGAGCCTCGCCCATTGCCAGCGCCTGCAAGAGGCGCTCGGTGAATGGGCGGTGGCCATCGCGGCCCTGGCAGAGGGTCCTGGCATTACCCAATGCGCCGTGCGCGCCCGCGCCTTGGCGGCTGACATGGCAGTGGTCATGCGGGCGGACGGCGCACCGTTGGCGAGCGGCGCGCGCTCCGTGACCGCCCCACCTGGCGACGAGGCGCAGGGCCCCGACGCACTGGGCAATGGCGCGCGCAGCCTGCAGGTCACTCCGCGCGGCTTCCGGTTCAGTCTCCTGCCCTACGACATCGCAGTGCGGTTTCGCGGTTTGATCGAACAGCATCCGAGCGCGTGGATTTTTGCCTCGGCGACGCTGGCGTTGGGTGGCAACTTTCAACACTTCGCCCGGCGCTTAGGTTTGGAGGGTGCCGCGACCCTGTGCCTGGACAGTCCGTTTGACTACGAGCGACAGGCGCTACTGTACCTGCCCGAAGGATTCCCGGACCCCGGCTCGCCCCTCCATACCACAGCGCTCTTGGAAGCCGTGCGCCCGCTGCTGGAGGCGAGCGCGGGCGGAGCGTTTTTGCTGTTCACCAGTCATCGTGCCCTGCGGGCTGCCGCGGCGCTGCTGCGTGGCGCTGAGTGGCCGGAGGCCTGGCCGCTGCTGGTGCAGAATGATGCGCCGCGCGAAGTACTGCTACGCCGGTTCAGGGAATCCGGACACGCCGTGCTGCTGGGTACGGCAAGCTTCTGGGAAGGCGTCGATGTCCAAGGTGCGGCCTTGCGGCTGGTGGTCATCGACAAGATTCCATTTGCGCCGCCCGATGACCCGCTGGTGCGCGCGCGGGTGCAGTACCTGCAGGCACAGGGACTGAATCCATTTCGTGACTATCAGTTGCCAGAAGCGGCATTGGCCCTTAAACAAGGTGTGGGTCGGTTGATCAGGAGCGAAGTGGATCAGGGCGTAGTCATGATCTGTGATCCACGGCTCCGTACCCGCGGCTACGGGCGCACCCTCCTGGCCGGGCTCCCGCCCATGCGGCGGACGGAGTCTGCGGAGGAGGCTGCGCAGTTCCTGCGTCGCTGCGCACCGCTCGCAACCGCAAGGGCAACCGCGACCGCGACTGCGACCGTGACCACGACCACGACCGCGACCGCGACCGCGACGATTACCGCTGTGGTGAGCCGATGAAGCTGCTGGCGCTGGATACCGCGACGGACTGGTGCTCAGTGGCGCTATTGAATGAGGGTGAACTGCGGTGGCGGGAGGCACAGAGCGAGCGCGGTCATGGCCAGCAAGTGCTGACCATGATCGACGAGTTGCTGACCGAAAGCGCACTCACATTAGGGCGTCTGGACGCCATCGCTTTCGGCCGCGGCCCCGGCGGCTTCACTGGGGTGCGCCTGGCGGCCAGTCTGACGCAGGGGTTGGCCTTTGCGGCCGGATTGCCGGTCATACCCATCTCTGATCTGCGCGCGACGGCCCAGCAGGCACTCACGGGCGCTGTGACGCGCGTGTGGGTGTGCCAGGATGCGCGCATGGGCGAGGTGTACTGGGGCGGATTCGAGCGGGGCGAGCACCGCGGTGGCGCCGGCGTCGGCGTCGCGATGGCGGCCACGGCGGAGCACGTGGACAGTCCGGCGACAGCGAAGCGGCTGGCCGCAGAGTGGCTGTCCGAGGAATTGACCGCTGCCGCGGGAACGCCGGCTGCCGGGCCCGCAGACGCCGGGCGCATCGCCGGCGGTGCTGGCAGTGGGTTCGCCGCATATCCAGAACTCCTGGCGCCGCCTACACCGTTCCTGCATTCGGTGCGGGCGGAACTGGCACCGCACGCCCGCGAAATCGCGCGACTTGCCTGTTTTGAAGGATTGGGCGCTGGGGTACGCCCGGAAGATGCGCAGCCAGTGTACTTGCGCAACAATGTGGCGGTGGCGGTGGCGGTTGCTGTCGCTGTCGCTGTCGCGGCGCCCGACGCCGGGGCGGCTAATGGCGTTGTAACCAAACTGTAACCCGGCGCCCCTAAGGTGGCGCCGCCGCCGCTCTTTAAGGCTCGCAAAGTTATGACGGCCAAACAAATTCTCGTGGTTGAAGACGAGCGTCCGATACGCGAGATGATCGCCTTTGGCCTCAAGCGCGCCGGTTTTGAAGTGCGCGAGGCCGAAGACAGTCGCTCGGCGCGTTCGGCCGTGGCCGACCGGCGACCGGATCTGATGCTGGTGGACTGGATGCTGCCGGACACCAGCGGGCTGGAGTTGACGCGAGCGATCAAGCGCGAGCGCGATACGCGCGACCTGCCCATCATCATGCTGACCGCACGCGCGGCCGAGGCCGATAAGGTGGCGGGGCTGGATGGTGGGGCGGATGATTACCTGACCAAGCCGTTTTCGCCGCGGGAATTATTGGCGCGCGTCAATGCCTTGCTGCGCCGTACGGGCGGGGCGGAAGCCGGCGAGGATCTGAAGCTGGGCCGAATGAGTATTGACCGCGCCGGTCACCGGGTCAGCGTGGAGGGCACGGCCGTGGTGCTGGGACCTACCGAGTATCGGTTGCTGGAATTCTTCATGCTCCATCCGGATCGTGTGTACAGTCGCGAACAGCTGCTGGATCGCGTGTGGGGAGGCAATGTCTATGTGGAAGAGCGCACCATCGATGTGCACATCCGGAGACTCCGCAAAGCGCTGGAGGGTGTTGACTGCGATCAATACATTCAGACCGTACGCGGTTCCGGCTACCGCTGCTCGGCGCGCATAGAGCGCTAAGGGGCGCGCGCGACTCGGGTTCTCGGCGATGACAGGTTCACTGTGGTGGTTGGCGGTTCGGCTGGCGCTGGCTTCGTTGGCGGGCGCCGCGGCGGGCTGGCCCTTCGGTTACCCTGGGTTGGGCGTTGCCGTTGTCCTGGGCGCGGTATTGGTGCGCCACTATTGGCTGTTGCGACGGCTCCAAAGATGGCTGCACGATGAGCCGGGTGCGCTGGCGCCGGATGTCGAAGGGGTGTGGGGCGATGTGATCGGCAGTGTCGCGCGCCTGCAGCGACGCAAGCAGTATCACAAATTGCGACTCCTGCGGCTGCTGCGCGAATTGCGCCGCGCGACCACCGCCATCCCGGACGGCGTTGTGGTGCTCAATCCCTTGGGCGAGATCCTCTGGTTCAATCGCACGGCGGTGCGCTTGCTGCAGCTCCATGCCCGCACCGACGTGGGCCTGCGGATTGAAAATCTGGTGCGTCAGCCCGAATTCATCCACCATTTCAGGAGCGGCGAGTACACGCAGCCCATCGTGGTGCGGGCGGCCAACGACAACGCCGCGTACCTTCAGATTCAAATCGTGCCCTATGGGGCAGGTCAGCTGTTGATGCTGGTGCGGGACGTCACCCGTGCACAGCAATTGGAGGCGATGCGCAAGGATTTCGTGGCCAATGCGTCGCATGAGCTGCGCTCACCGCTGACCGTCATCGCCGGCTACCTCGAGACCTTCAGCCAGGACCCTGCGCTCGATCCGCAGCTTGCCGGCCCGATCAATGAGATGCGACGCCAGTCGACCCGCATGACCGCCATTGTCGAGGATCTGCTGGCGCTGTCGAAACTCGAGGCCGCCGATGGCGCCGCGCAGCGCACTCCCATCGATGTGGCCCAGCTCATGGAGCAGCTGCATCAGGATATTGGCCCTCGATTGGGCGCGGGCACCACCCTTGTGTGCACGGCGCAGTCCAGCGCACGGCTCCTGGGCGATGAGGCGCAGATTCACTCGGCGTTCGCCAATCTGCTCGACAACGCCGCCAAGTACACGCCGGCGGGCGGACGGATCAGCATGCGCTGGTGGAGCGATGCGGACGGAGGCTATTTTGCCGTTCAGGATTCAGGTATAGGCATCGCCAGCGAACACATCCCACGCCTTACCGAGCGCTTCTACCGAGTAGATGCCGGTCGGAGCCGCGCCACGGGCGGGTCTGGGCTGGGCCTAGCCATCGTCAAGCATGTGCTGCAGCGCCACGGCGCGACCTTGAGTATCGTCAGCGCTGAGGGTCGCGGCAGCACTTTTACCTGCCATTTTCCTCCCGAGCAGTTGGCAGCGGTGTGAAGAGTGGAGGGTCCGGGTGCGATCCGGCTCACATTTTTCCGGCGCCAGTGCGCTATAGTGCGAACATGGAAGCCGCCGATCTCGTCCACCATACCTCCCGCCGCTTCAATGAAGATCTGGAGCGGGTGCGCAGCAAAGTGCTCGCCATGGGCGGGCTGATCGAGCAGCAGCTGAGCGGTGCGCTCAGCGCGTTGATCGACGGGGACGCGAAGCTCGGTCGGGCGGTGGCGCAGAACGATCACACCGTCAACGGCATGGAAGTATCGATCGACGAGGAATGCAGCCGCATACTCGCGACGCGCGCGCCGGCGGCGGGAGACCTGCGCATGATCGTGGCCACCATCAAGACCATCACCGACCTGGAACGCATCGGCGACGAGTGCGAGAAGATCGCGCACATCGCCTTGCGACTGGCCGAGGATGAGCGACCGGCGGATCGGTACCGCGCGGTCAAACATCTGGGCCGTGTGGCCCAGGGCATGCTGCGCGATACCCTCGATGCCCTGGCGCGACTGGACGCGGAGCTGGCCGTGCGCACCGCGCGCCTGGATCGCCGGGTGGACGAGGAGTACGAGTCGATTCAGCGCCAGTGCATCACCTTCATGATGGAGGATCCGCGCATGATCCGTCGCGCCATCGATGTCATGTGGATCGTGCGGGCGCTCGAACGCATCGGTGATCATGCCAAAAATGTGTGCGAATACGTGATCTACATGGTGCACGGCAAGGATATCCGCCATACCTCGCTCGAACGCGTCGAGCAGGAGCTGATGAGCCGAGCTGCGCCGTAGTGATGCGCAGGGGCGAGTTCTGGCGATGATCACCCGCCGCGGCCTTAATTTTATCGGACTGGCGGCCTGTGCCGCGCTGCTCGGGTACGCCTGGTATGTCCAGGGCGTGCTGAAAGTCGAGCCGTGCCCGCTGTGTATTTTTCAGCGTATCGGCGTGGCGGCCATTGGGGTGGTGTACCTCATGGCGTGGCTCCACTCGCCAAACGGCTGGGGCGCGCGGGGTTATGGCGTGCTAGTGGGCCTGGCCGCGCTGACCACCATGGGTGTGGCCGCACGGCACGTGTGGATACAGCATTTGCCGGAAGGCGCAGTACCCTCTTGCGGCGCCACGCTGGAATATATGCGCGAGGTGTTTCCGCTGACCGATGTGATTCGCAAGGTACTCACCGGGTCAGGTGAATGCCACCAGGTGAATTGGGCGTTTCTGGGCCTGAGCATGCCCACCTGGGTGTTGCTGGCCGCCGCGGCGCTGGGCGTGCTGGGATGGTACGCGAACTTTGGTGTGCGGCGGCGGTAAGAAGCGCGCGGGGTTGCTCAGCCCAGCAGATTTCGTAGCGCCTGCAGGTACATCCCATGCAGTGCCTCGATATCCGCGAGGCTGACGGATTCATTCACCTTGTGAATGCTGGGGTTCGGGACGCCCAGCTCGAGTACCTCGGCGCCCATTTGCGCTATGAAGCGTCCGTCGGAAGTCCCGCCGCCCGTCGATAACGCGGGCGCCACGCCGGTGGACTGGATCACCGCCGCGCACACGCCGTCCAGGAGCTTGCCTTGCCGGGTGTAGAAGGGCTCTCCAGATAAGTGCCAGTCCAGGCTGTAGCGCACGCCGTGGCGTTTGAGTAGGCCCTCGACCGTTTCCTTGAGTTGCTCTATGGACTGCACGGGCGCGTAGCGCAGATTGAAGCGGGCTTTGAGTTCACCGGGGATCACATTGGGCGCGCCGGTGCCCGCGGTCATGTTGGAGACCTGGAAGGTGGTGGGCTGAAAGTGCTCGTTCCCCTGATCCCACACCTTACTGGTGAGTTCGGCCAAAGCGGGGGCGAAGCTATGGACCGGATTTTCAGCCAGTTGCGGGTAGGCGATGTGTCCCTGCACCCCGTGAACCGTCAGGCGGCCGGAGAGCGAGCCGCGCCGGCCTATCTTGATCGTGTCGCCCGTGACGCGCTCGCTCGAGGGCTCACCCACGATGCACCAGTCAATCCGGCTGCCGCGCGCCAGCAGGGTTTCAACCACGCGCTTGGTGCCATCCACCGACGGCCCCTCTTCATCGCTGGTGATCAGGAAGGCAATGCTTCCGCGATGCTTGGGCCGCTCGGCCACAAAGGCTTCCGTGGCGGTGAGCATGGCCGCCAGCCCACTCTTCATATCGGCTGCACCGCGGCCATAGAGCAGGCCGCCACGAATGTCCGGTTGGAAGGGGTGGGAGTGCCATTCTTCCAGTGGCCCGGTGGGCACCACATCCGTGTGGCCGGCGAAGCACAGTACCGGGGAGGCTTCGCCCCGCGTCGCCCACAGATTTTCGACGCTGCCGTAGCGTAAGGACTCGACCTTGAAGCCCATCGCGCTCAGGCGCGCGCCCATCAGGGCCTGACAGCCCTCATCGGCTGGGGTAACAGAACAGCGCTTCAGCAGCTCCTGGGTCAATTCGAGTGTTGCGGATACGGGCGTTGGGGACATGGGCTGGCCTTATACGGTGCGTGGCCTTGCAAGGCAAGCGAAATCAATGACATGCACTGGCGAAGGGCGAGCGCAGACACAAAACTGTCACAATAGAAGGCTATAACGGCGCGCGTTACTTGTAAGTTTCGACCGACTTCTTTTCAAGGGGAACCCCATTGTGATTACGCGCAGTAGCAGGAGAATTCTCGCCCTCGTGGGTGCAATGACCGGCCTGGTTGGGCTGGCGTCCGCCGCGGAAATTTCCGGCGCCGGCGCGACCTTTCCGTATCCGGTGTATGCCAAGTGGGCCGAGGCCTACAAGGCGAAGACCGGAGTCGGTCTCAATTACCAGTCGATCGGGTCGGGCGGCGGTATCAAGCAGATCAAAGCCGCCACCGTGACCTTCGGCGCCTCCGACAAGCCGCTCGAACCTAAGGACCTGGCCGACTCGGGTCTGGTGCAGTGGCCGATGGTCATCGGTGGCGTGGTACCGGTGGTCAATCTGCCCGGGATCAAGCCGGGCGAATTGCAGCTGGATGGCCCTACGCTGGCCAGCATGTACCTGGGCGAGATTGCCAAGTGGAACGACCCGCGCATCAAGGCGCTCAATCCCAAGGCGGCGCTGCCTGACCTGGCCATCGCGCCGGTGTATCGATCGGATGGGTCCGGTACGAATTTCCTGTTCACGAATTACCTGTCCCAGGTCAGTCCGACCTTCAAGGGCAAGGTGGGCGCCAACGCCTCAGTGGAATGGCCGGCCGGGATCGGCGCCAAGGGTAACGAGGGCGTGGCCAACATGACCGCCCAGACCTCGGGTGCCATCGGCTACGTGGAATACGCCTACGCCAAGCAGAACAAGATGACTTCGGTGCGATTGAAGAACCACGACGGGAAGTTCGTAGCGCCGGAAGCCAAGGCGTTTCAGGCCGCGGCGGCCAATGCCGAATGGGAGAAGGCTGAGGGCTACTACCTGATACTGACCGACCAGTCAGGGGCAGCTTCCTGGCCCATCACCGGCGCCAGCTTTATCATCATGTATCGCCAGCCGAAAGACGCGGCCGCGGCGGCCGAAGCCCTCAAGTTCTTCGACTGGGCGTACGTCAACGGCGTCGATATGGCCGAGCAGCTCGACTACGTGCCGCTGCCGGCAAAGCTTGTTAAGCTGGTTCACAAGACCTGGACGGACGCCATCAAGGACAATGGCAAGCCAGTGTGGTCCGGAAAATAATCCGCCGGCCTCATACTACGTAAGAGTTGGCGGTCGAACCGGGCAGCCGGGCGCTTTGAGGCCCGGCTGCCTTTTTGTCTGTGGCGGATATGCATGAATACGCAAGCGCACACTCTGCAATCGCACCTGCGACGGGAAGCGCGGGTCGAAGGCGTATTTCGCGTGGCCACCAAGGCCTCGGCCATACTGGTGCTGGTGCTGCTGGCCGGTGTATTGGTGTCGCTGCTGTACGGCAGCTGGCCGGCGTTGAAGGTGTTCAAGTGGTCCTTCGTCACCGGCGAGCGCTGGAATCCGGTCACGGATGTGTACGGGGCGCTGACGCCGTTGTACGGGACCATCGCCACTTCGGTCATTGCGCTGCTGATTGCGGTGCCCTTGAGTTTCGGCATTGCCGTGTTCCTGACGGAGACGTGCCCGCGCTCGCTCCGCGGGCCGATCAGCATGGCCATCGAGCTGCTGGCCTCCGTTCCCAGCATCGTGTATGGCATCTGGGGGTTGTTCGTCCTGGCTCCCATACTTCAGCACGCGATCCAACCCTGGCTGATCGCGCACTTAGGGCCATTGCCCCTGGTTGGCGCCTTGTTCCAGGGACCACCCTTCGGTATCGGCTTGCTCACCGCAGGGTTGGTGCTGGCCATCATGGTGCTGCCCTTTGTGACTTCGGTGATGCGCGAAGTGTTCCGCATGGCGCCGCTGTCGCTCAAGGAGGCGGCCTACGGGCTGGGTGCAACGCAGTGGAACGTGGTCTGGGACGTGGTGATGCCCTGGTCGCGCGCCGGGGTGATCGGCGGCATCATGCTGGGGCTGGGACGGGCGCTGGGCGAGACCATGGCGGTGACCTTCGTCATCGGCAATGCTCATCGCATCAGCGCCTCGTTGCTGGCGCCGTCCACGACCATATCCGCCTCCATTGCTAATGAATTCGCTGAGGCCGTGGGGGATCTGTATACCTCGGCGCTGTTTGCGCTTGGGCTCCTGCTGTTCGTACTCACCTTTGCGGTGATCGCCGGCGCCCGGCTCCTGCTGTTGCGGCTCGAGCGCAACGCGGTCAAGCGCGTATGAACGCACTTACGCGCCGGCGGGTGGTCAATGTGGTGGCCTTTGTCGCCTCCGGCGTCGCCACGCTGATCGGCCTGGCCATGCTCTGTGCGATTCTGTGGACGCTGCTGTCGCGCGGCTTCGGGGCGCTGTCCGCCAGCGTGTTCACGCAAATGACCCCTGCGCCCGGCAGTGCCGGCGGCCTGCTCAACGCCATCTTCGGCAGCGTGGTGATGACCTTGCTGGGCATATTGATTGGCGCGCCCGTTGGGCTGCTGGCCGGCACGCATCTGGCGGAATACGGCCGCCACAGCCGGCTCAGCACGGTGGTGCGCTTCATCAACGATGTGCAACTGAGTGCGCCGTCCATCATCATCGGCATGTTCGTGTACACCCTGGTGGTGGCGCGCATGGGTCACTTCTCGGCTTTCGCCGGGGCCGTGGCGCTGGCCATCATCGCCCTGCCGGTGATGGTGCGCACCACCGAGGACATGCTGAATCTGGTGCCCAAGAGCATGCGCGACGGTTCCGCGGGCCTGGGCGCCCAGCCGTGGCGCACCATCACGCGCATCGTCTATCCGGCGGCGCGCAACGGCCTGCTCACGGGGGTATTGCTGGCCATTGCGCGCATCAGCGGCGAGACCGCGCCGCTCCTGTTCACGGCGCTGAACAATCAATTCTGGAGCGGTAATCTGAATAAACCCATGGCCAATCTGCCTGTGGTGATCTTTCAGTTTGCGATGAGCCCGTACAAGGACTGGCAACAGCTGGCCTGGGCCGGCGCGCTGCTGATCACGCTGTTCGTACTGTTCTTGAGCATCGTGGCCCGTTCCGTGTCGTCGTTGTTCGGTCAGCACGCCAATCCGGGCGAGTAGGAGGCGCGATGGAAAAGGTAGAGCTGGGTTCGCATATCTTGAGTCGCTACAATGAAGATCTGGAGCGGCTACGGAGCGACGTGCTGCGGATGGGCGGTCTGGCCGAATCGCAGTTGCAGCAGGCGCTGCGCGCTCTGGCCGACGGTAATACGGGCCTGGCGGCTGAGGTCGTCCGAAACGAAGCCGAAGTCAATCGCTTCGAAGTCGACATCGACGACGAGTGCAACCGGATCCTGGCGACGCGGGCGCCCACAGCCTCCGACCTGCGCCTGGTCATCGCCATTCTCAAGACGATTACCGACATCGAGCGGGTGGGGGACGAGGCCCACAAGATCGCCAATATCGGCCTGCACCACGCCGGGCTGGATCGGAGCTTCGGCGACAGCTACCGCGTGGTGCGCCACTTGGGTCGTGAGGCGCTCGACCTGCTGCACGAAGCACTCGACGTGTTTGCCAGGCTGGATGCCAAGGGCGCGCTGACGGTTGCCAAGCGCGATCGGCTGTTGGATGAAGAGCACGATGCGGTGCAGCGCCAGTGCATTACCTTCATGATCGAGGATCCGCGCACCATTCGTGCCGCCATTGATCTGCTGTGGGTGGCCCGGGCCCTGGAGCGGGTGGGCGATCATGCCAAGAATATCTGCGAGTATGTCATTTATATGGTCGGCGGGCGCGATGTGCGGCATATCGCGCTGCAGGACGTCGAACGCTCGTTGCAGATTGAACCGGCGAGCGGCCAGGATTCCAAACCGTGAGCGATTCGAGGTGAGCATTTCGGCTGAACGGGCGCATTGGCCCGACAAACCGCGGGCGTTGGCCGAGGGCCTGAACTTCTTCTACGGTGCACACCAGGCCTTGAAGGAGATCAGCCTGCCCATTGCCGATCGGCGCGTCACGGCGCTGATTGGCCCGTCGGGCTGCGGCAAGAGCACCTTCCTGCGCTGTTTCAATCGCATGCACGATCTGCAGGCGGGCAATCGCTACGAGGGGTCGATCACGCTCTTTCCGGAGAATATCAATCTCGTCGGGCGCGGCGTCGATCCCATAGAAGTGCGAATGCGCATCGGCATGGTGTTTCAGAAGGCCAACCCGTTCCCGATCTCGATTGCCGAAAACGTCAACTACGGCTTGCGGCTGCGGGGCATGAAGAACCGGGCGCGTCTGGCCGAAGCGGTCGAGCAGGCCCTAATAGGCGCTGCCCTGTGGGACGAAGTGAAGGATCGGCTGCAGGAATCGGCGATGGCGCTGTCCGGGGGGCAGATGCAGCGCCTGTGCATTGCGCGGGCGCTGGCCACCAATCCAGAGATGATCCTGTTCGACGAGCCCACGTCTGCGCTCGATCCCATCGCCACTGCCAAGATCGAGGAGCTGATCGCGACGCTGCGCGAGCAGGTCACGGTACTCATTGTCACGCACAACATGCAGCAGGCCGCGCGCATCTCCGATTACACCGCGTTCATGTACCTGGGCGAACTGGTGGAGTACGACGAGGCGGGTAAGATCTTTACCAACCCGGCGAAGAAGGCCACCGAGGATTACATCACGGGGCGTTACGGCTAAGCAGATCGGTACGGTTAAGCTGGGTGCTACGCCACAATGTGCCGGGCAGTGGCTTCAGGCCTGTAGCAATTGCGCAACACTGACGGCGGAGGCGCCCCGGGCGCCTGTCATAACGCTGACACAATCGATTTCCGCCTCTAATCGCTCAATTTTGCGACGCTCTGGCACCGGTGGCGGACGGACTGCGGCCCGTCTGCGGGCGTTGTCATGTAATCGTCATACACGGTGTGTACTTTGCCCAACGTTGCGGGCAGCCCAGTTGGCCTGTACGCATTTAGCACTAACGATTCCCCCTAAGGAGCGATCCATGTCCAAGCAGATTTTCGCCGCGGTAGCCCTGGCCAGCAGCGCGTTGGCGGTTGTCGCGCACGCCGATACCGCAGTGACCGAGAACACCACCGTGGGTGGCACCGGGTTCATTGATTTTACCAATCTCGACGCGCAGTCCGCGGGCGTGAAGACCGCGACCAGCGGCACGGGTTTGGACGTCAAGCGCTTTTACCTGATCGCCAATCACACTTTCGACGATACCTGGTCGGCCAACCTGACCACCGATTTCAACTACAGCAGCACCACCAGCGAAACTCAGCTGTTCATCAAGAAAGCCTACCTGCAGGCCAAGGTGTCGGACGCGTTCATCGCGCGCGCCGGCTCGGCGGATCTGCCCTGGATACCCTTCGAAGAGGCCCTCTATGGGTATCGCTACGTTGAGCAGGTGCTGCTCGACCGGCTCAAGTTCGGCACGTCGGCCGACTGGGGCCTACATGCCACCGGCAAACTGGCCGACGGGATGTTCGGCTATGCGGTCTCGACCATCGAAGGCAATGGTTACAAGAATCCCACCCGCACCAAGTCGTTGGATTGGGAAGGGCGCGTGAGCTTTGCTCCAGTCAAGGGTTTGACGGCGGCACTGGGCTTCTACTCCGGCAAGTTGGGCAAGGACATACAGGGCTCGACCACGCCCCCGTTGCACACGGCACAGCGCTTCGATGCACTGGTGGTGTATGCGGTGGACCAGTTCAATGTGGGCGGAGAGTATTTTACGGCCGACAACTGGACATCGGTGACGTCGGCCGCCAAGGACTCTGCGAACGGCTATTCCGTTTGGGCGGCGGTGAATTTCACCCCGACCGTGGCGGCTTTTGCCCGTGCCGACAGCGATAAGCCCAACAAGGATACGGCGCCCACCAAGAAGGAAGATTATTTCAATGTCGGCGTCAGCGCCAAAATGCGTAAGGGCGTCGACGTGGCGCTGGTGTACAAGCACGACGAAGTGAAGAACAACTCGGTCACGGCCACCAAGTACGACGAGATCGGCGTCTGGACACAGGTCAAGTTCTAAGCGTCAGGCTGGCTTGACAGAATGGCGACCTGGCGCCGCTGCGCCGAGATTGGGCGGCGCCGGGTCGAAATTTCCAGTATTGTAGATCCATCATGAATTCACTCGGGCCGGCCAACGGTGAACTCAAAGGCCAGCGCGGCGCGGTTCCGCCCTATCTTCTGCCCGCTACCGATATTGATACCGGGGTATTGCCGGCGATACTGGGCCGTACTACGGCGCCCCGCATTGCGGTGGACGAAACCCGTCGCACCCTGGCCTTGCAGGCCCCGATCAAGGCCCGAGTCGAGGCGCTGGATTTCTTCTACGGATCGCTCCAAGCCCTCAAGAATCTGAATGCCGAGATTCGTGAGCACCAGGTGACGGCGCTGATTGGCCCGTCGGGCTGCGGCAAGAGTACTTTCCTGCGCTGCTTCAATCGCATGCACGACCAGCAGGGCAATACGCGCTATGTCGGTCGCATCATGCTGCTGCCTGAGGACATCAACCTGGTGTCCCGCGATGTCGATCCCATCGAAGTGCGCATGCGTATCGGCATGGTTTTCCAGAAACCCAATCCGTTTCCGAAGTCGATCTTCGAAAATGTGGCCTACGGGTTGCGGGTACGCGGGGTCAAGTCCCGGATTCGACTGGCGGAGGAGGTGGAGCAGGCCCTGCGCGCTGCCGCCTTGTGGGATGAAGTCAAGGATCGATTGGACAGCTCCGGCTTGTCGCTCTCGGGCGGTCAGCAGCAGCGACTGTGTATCGCGCGGGCGCTGGCAACGGAGCCGGAGATTCTGCTGTTCGATGAGCCCACTTCGGCGCTGGATCCCATCGCCACGGCACGCATCGAAGAGCTGATCATTCACCTGCGTGAACGGGTTACGGTGATTATCGTCACGCACAACATGCAGCAGGCGGCACGGGTGTCGGATTTTACGGCCTTCATGTACCTGGGTGAGCTGGTGGAGATCGACGAGACCAGTAAGATATTCACCAATCCCAGCCAGAAGGCAACTGAGGATTACATCACGGGGCGCTACGGCTAACGGGCGGGGCGCACGCCCGGCCGCCGTGGAGTGATCAGTTTAGGCCACCAGGTCTTCGAGGGCGCCAATTTGCTCGCTGATGCGCCGCCGTTCGCGACCCAAGCGCTCTATCTTCAGTGCCAATTGCGCCAGCCGCGCCGGCGATTCCTCAGGCGTGCGACTGAGCAACTCGAATTCATGGCGACAGGAGGTGAGGGATCTGGTGGTCACCTCGTAACTGTGCTCCAGCCCGCGAAGACGCTCGTCGATGTCGTAGGATTCCATTGCCGGTCCTTTGGTGAGCAGACGTTGAACGCTCCAATCGAGTCCAAGCGTAATTAGCGCGAATGAAAGACCTGTGACACCCAGGCGGCAATTTTGTTGCACTGATGCACTGATGCACTGATGCGCAGCGCAGCTCGGCCACCGAGAAGGCTTAAGTCGTGGCGGCCGTATCAGGGCTCGATGGACCCGCCTCAAGCGTCGCAGAAATGCGATAGCCGACACTTCGCACGGTCTGCAAGTAGCCGGCGCAATGGTGTCGGGCCAGGGATTTTCGCAGCCGCTGAACGGTCACATCGACAGCGCGTTCTTCGGCGGAAGATTCGCGCGCCCAGACGCGATCCAGGAGTTGGGTGCGTGTAAACACCCGTTCGGGATTGCGCACCAGAAACTCCAACAGCCGAAATTCCGTGGCGCGCAAAGCCACCGGGTGGTTGCGCGCTGTCAGGCTCACATCCCGCACGTTGATTTGCAGCTCCCGAAAGCTCAGCAAGTGGGATTGATCAGGCTCGTGCTGGCAACTTCGCAGTACTGCTCTGACGCGCGCCACAGCTTCAGGAACTGAGTACGGCTTAATCACGTAGTCATCCGCGCCGCATTCAAATCCAGTGACCACCTGATGCTCATCATTGCGATTGGAGAGAATGATGACGCGCGGCGGCGTGCCGAATTTGGCCCGCCGTATGCACCCGACCAGGTCAACGGCCACGACGCCGGGCAGATCCCAATCCAACATCACCAAATCCGGCCGCTCACGCTCGATCGTTGCGAGCGTCAAGTTGCTGTCAAACAAAGTGGTGACGCCGAAGCCGGCCTGGGCCAACTTGGCCTGAAGCGCTTCCACGGCAGCGGCATCGCGCTCGACTATCAAGACGTTGGGTGGAGTGGAGGCGCTCCGCAGTCGGTCCTCCGGCTGCACGAGGTGGCCTGGCTGGATAGGTTGGTCGGTTGACATGTAGGGTGCCATTAGAGGGATGCTGTTTGACAGCGCGGTTACGATTTCGTGAAATCCGCATCGAATTCCCGGAGTCGAGATGGTGCTGGATAGCACGGCCTACTCGGTCCATGACTCCGGGCTGTCATATATTCATCACCTAACGTTTCGATAATGCGCCGCATATTGCCGGCGCGGCACCTGCCGCTATAGAGGAGATTCATCATCTTGCGAAGACTTGCAGTAGTGATGTCGTTGCTCATGCCGGCGATCAGCCAGGCTTGGTGGAACGACGAATGGAATTTTCGCAAGGAAATCAGCTTCGATCTGACCTCCGCCGGGGCTGCCATCACCGGCACGGTGCAGGATGTGCCGGTGTTGATCCGCCTGCACGGCGGCAATTTCGGCTATTTCAACGACACCAAGCCCGATGCCAGCGACTTTCGCTTTGTCGACGGGGACGACAAGACACCGCTGAAGTATCACATTGAGCGCTTTGATGCCGTCAATCAATTGGCGTTTGTGTGGGTGCGGGTGCCGCGGGTCGCAGGTGCGTCGAACGGCCAGAAGATCTACCTTTACTACGGCAACGCCAAGGCGCCGGCCAACGGTGATGCGGCCGGCACCTACGACAAGAATCAGGCCTTGGTGCTCCAATTCAGTAACGCGCAGCCCGTGGACGCCACCGCGTACGGCAACCAGCCCAGTGCCTCGTCGGCCGAGGTTACCAGCGCCTCGCTTATCGCTGGTGGAGTGAAATTCAACGGTAGCGAGTCCATCAAGATTCCATCCAGTGCCTCATTGCGGCTGGTTCCGTCCAGTGGCGCCACAATGTCGGCGTGGGTGCGTCAGGACGCCCCTGGCGGGGACGACTACGTAATGGCGCTGCAGGACCAGGGCACTGAGCTGGTACTCGGTGTGCGCGGGGCACGACCCTATGCGCGCCTGATTGGCGGCGCGGCGAGGGGCGAAGCGCTGGCGGGCGCTGATATGAGCGCGGCCGCCTGGCATCACCTTGCGGCCACCTACGCGGGCGGTAAGCTGATTCTGTACGTAGACGGGGCCGTGAGCGGCAGCGCTAACGCGCTCGCCACAGAAATTGCAGGCCAACTGACCATCGGCGGGGGCCGCGATGCCGATCACGGCTTTACCGGCGAAATGGATGAAGTGCAGTTCTCCAATGTCGCGCGCTCGGCCGACTGGTTGACGGCGGCGGCGCGCAGTCAGGGCTTACAGGCGCCCCTGGTGGCGTACGGCGGGGATGCGCAGCGCGAGACCCAGAAAGTCTCGTACTTCAAAGTTACGCTGCAGAATGTGACGGCCGATGGCTGGGCGGTGATCGGTCTGCTGGTGGTCATGTTCGTAGTGGCCGTGTTCGTAATGGTGGGTAAGGCTTTGTATTTGCGGCAGGTGTTTCGTGGCAACCGGAAGTTCCTGCGCGACTTCGACAAGCTCAAGGGCGATCCGACCACGCTCGATCGCGACGAGGCCGACGATGGGGACGAGGCGTTGGAGGGTTCGCCCTTCATGCCCCACATCGAAAGTGGGTCCGATCAATATCCCATGTCCACCATTTATCGGCTCTACCATCACGGTGTTCAGGAAATCAACGGTCGCGTGAGTGCGAAGTCAGCCGGCGCTCGCGCTGTCAGCGCGCTGTCCCCCCAGGCCATCGAAGCCATACGCGCCACCATGGATGCCTCGATGGTGCGTATGACCCAGAAGCTGGCCTCCAGCATGGTGCTCTTGACGATTGCCATTGCCGGCGGCCCTTTCCTGGGTCTGCTGGGCACGGTGGTGGGCGTGATGATCACCTTTGCCGCTATTGCGGCCAGCGGCGACGTGAACGTCAACTCCATTGCGCCGGGCATTGCCGCGGCCCTGGTAGCTACGGTGGCCGGGTTGGGTGTGGCCATCCCCTCGTTGTTCGGCTACAACTGGCTCAACACCAGAATCAGGGAGATCAACGCTGACATGCGGGTGTTCGTCGACGAATTCGTTTCACGCGTGGCCGAGCGCTACGTGGACTGAAGGAGCTTAAGACATGTCCGCAGCGGCTGAAGAGAAAGACGTATACGATGAAATCAACATCACGCCGATGTTGGATTTGGCTTACGTGTTGCTGGTGATCTTTATCATCATGACCACGGCCTCCGTGCAAGGTATCGCCGTCAATCTGCCCAAAGCCAGCGCCATGCCCTCCATTGCGAAACCGAAGACCAAGGCGGTATCCATCACACCGGACGGGACGATCTATTTGGACACTTATCCGGTAACCATGGCGGAGCTGGAGAATCTGCTACGCCAGTACAAGGCCCAAGACCCGAGTCTGCCAGTCATCATCAAGGCCGATGCCAGCTTGCAGTACCAAAAAGTGGTCGATGTGCTGGATTTGATGGGGAAGCTGGATATTACTCAGCTCGGACTGGTCACGCAGCGACTGGTCAAGTGAGCGGGGCGAAACCGGATGACGCAAGTTGGAGTGTTGCGCCGCGCACGTCCCGTTCTGATCCTGGTGCTGGCCGCGATAGCCGTACTGGGACTAGTGACGTGGTATATCCACTCGCTGCTGGCGAGTAAACCGCAGTCCGAGAAGCGCCAAGTACCGGTCGTCGTCAAGCTCATTCGCCCGCCCGAGCCTCCGCCCGAACCTCCGCCACCACCCGAAAAGGTGGAGGAGCCCATTCCGCAAAATACCCCCGAGGATAAGCCGGTGGAGCAGGCGCCGGAGACGGCGCAGCTGGGCGTGGACGCGGAAGGAACTGCCGGGGGGGACAGCTTCGGCCTGGCAGCACGCGCCGGCGGACGCGACCTGGTGGGCAATGGCACCGGCCCGTTCGTGTGGTATGCCGGCATGGTGAAGGAGCTCATGCAGGAGGCCCTCTCCAATGTGGATCGCATCCGCCAGAGCAAGTACAGCGTGTCCGTGCGCGTCTGGTTGAACAGCGACGGCAAGGTGGAGCGCGCGACGCTGGCCCAGTCCACGGGCGATCGTGCCTTGGACAGCGCCATCGAGCAAACCATCAGTCGCGTTGGGCGCGTGCGCGAGTCACCGCCTCTGGAAATGCCGCAGCCCATAACTTTCCGGCTGGTGTCGCACACGTAAGTTGCTTTGACGACGCGTGTATGACGAATGGCCCGCGCTCAAGCGCCGGCGTGCTGCAGTAACTTAAACAATCGTTCACCCCGCTGTAACACGGCGCACCTACTGTTCGTCGCGCGCAATGCTTCGCAGCAGCGCGATTAACGTGAGCGGTCGGAGTCGTACTCTGGACGTTCGTTCAAATTTATCCTTAAGGGGAGATGCTCTGATGAACATGACGGTCAAACTTGCAATCGGCACCGCACTGGCGCTCACGTCAGCCGGCGCCTTCGCGCAGACAGTACCGACGCCTCCGTACACCACGGTCAACACCGGCCCGAATGGCTCGCTGATGCTGACACTTTTTTCCACCAACGATGCCACGCCGTTTTCCTATTCGTTCAATACGGGCTTGAATTTCAATGACGTGAACGTTGCCGGCATGAACACGCCGGGGCTGACGCTCACCTGGAGTCTGACGAACCTGGCCACCGACCTGGGCACTTCCGCTGGTGTAGCGGCTCTGGCCAATGGGCTGGTGTTTGACGTCTCCGCGGCGTCCGCTGGCGCATTGGCAACTGCCGGTGGCCTGAAGATACTGACCACGGCTGATCCGACTTCGGTGACGCTGGCCAATGTGGCGGCCACTACTGCTGGTATTTTGCAAAGTTCGGTCGCGCAAAATACTACGTTCCTGACTGCGCTAGGCGGTGCCGGCATGACTGGCGCTACTCCTGTAAACGGCTACTACACTTCAACGACTATCGATCCGACCTACGCCAATGCCAACTACAACCAGACTTACAACAACCTAGGCTTTACCGCAGCCGGCAGCACGAGCAGTGCCCTGCCTTTCTACCTGATGACCAATGCCGCGCGCAGCACCACCACGACGCCGATCGTAGCGCCAACGGTGGATGCGGGCACCTGGACCATCAACCTGACCGCTGACACGCTCACGTATTCGGTGGGTGGCAGCTCCGTACCCCTGCCGGCCAGCCTGTGGCTGCTGATGTCAGGTGTTGCGGGCGTTCTGGTGTTGGGTCGTCGCCGTAAGGACGAGATGGGCTTTGGCGCCTTCACGGCCTGATCCTGCGAAAACCATATTTAGGAGATTCGATATCATGAAACTTAGCAGAGTACTCATCACGGCAGCAGCGCTGCTGCCACTGGCCAACGCTTGGGCGCTGACCACAGCCCAGGTGGCGGCGCTCACGCCCGCCAACATCATCTATGTTTCGGGATCTACGGCCACGGATAGCGCGATTAAGGCGTATTTTAAGCTGAACCCCACCACCGACACGTCGGCGCCTTGTGCGGCCGGTACGTTTGATCTCTATACCACGGCGACGGGGTACGTCCTGACGTGCACGGCGGCAGCGACGTTCGGGACCTATGCGGGTACGAATTTCGCGATCGCCAAGCAGACGGCGGGCGGGTCCGCGGTGGGCATCCACAACGTGGCGGCCGGTGTAGCTGCGGCTCAAATGCCGGACCTGACAAACGCAACCACGTTTGCTGGCACCTGCACACAAGGCACACAGGTCGCCGCGAGTGGACCGTTCATGGCCTACTTTCCCTATACCTGCACCCAAGCGGAGTCGGCTGTCATCGTTCCGAACGCGGGCATTTCGGATGAGGACCCCACCACCTGGATTGGTACAGGTCCGGTCACGGCCTCTGACGCCACCTTTTTTGGCTCCGCTGGTGCGGTGCATGGCGTGGAAGTGCCGTTTGGCATCGTGGTCAACAAAGCGCTGCGCAATCAGCTGCAGACAGCCGAGGGTCTGACCTCTGGGTCGGACACGCTGGCCAACGTGCCCTCGTTGTCGACGGCGCAGATTCGGGCGCTGCTCACTTCCAATGTCCTGGATTGGGGTGCGATGTGGGTTTGGAACCCGGTGACCTCTGCGATGACCAAAGTGGGCAACGACACCAGCACCGGCGTGCACGTCTGCCGACGTGGCGACACGTCAGGGTCGCAGTTTGCGGCGAATATTTTCTTCACTGGTAAGGGCTGCACCAAGGGCAATGGCGTCCCGGCTATCTCCAATCCGGACGATTCCACCACTCAGGCCAACGGCGAAGCTTGGACGGGTGGTACGGATACGGACGGCAACGTACAGGTAAACGACGCCTTCTTTGCGGGTTCCGGAACGGGTGATGTCCTTAAGTGCGTGGGCAGCACGTTGTTGGGTGCCACCGGCGGTTTGGCCGACACGGTAGATTATAAAATCGGCTTCGCGAGCATGGACCAACAGCCCATCGTGGCTGGAGTAGATGGCAATTGGCGCTTTATCGCTGTGGACGGCGTGGCCCCAACGATCTGGAACATTCAGACGGATCGTTACTCCTGGATCGTGGAGGACACTTTCAATTCCACGGCCGCAACGCTGTCGCGAAATGGTGCCACCAATGGAGCGACCATATTTACGAAGCTGGAAGCTAGCATCAGCAACGTTAACGCTCTGGCGGGCTTGAATGCTGCTGCCCAGAATAACGTGGCGCCGGGTACCACGGACGGATCGGGCGACGGTGGCATTGTGACCATCGGCAACGCCGTATTGTACGGCACCAGCGACGCGGCCGGCCCCAGTGCTCCGACTTGGCCAGCGGCGATTCGTGCGATTGCGACGGCGGGTCAGGGTCCTAACAGCCCGATTGTGAAGCAGTACCCAGGTGCGGCAGCACTCAACAACTGCAACGGGGCCGTGCAGGGCAATCCGACCGGTTATTGAGGCTGGATTCCAAAACCGCAACAAATACGTAAAGGAACTGTTATTCAATTGGACGGCGCTGCATCGGCAGCGCCGTTTTTTTTGTCGGAGTAGAGATGCGTTCAGGTGTTTTGGGTGGTTTGCGGCTGTGGGCGCTCAGAGCAGTCGCCGCGGTACTCTACGGTGCCGCCGCTGCAGGCGTCAGCGGTGCGGAGGCTCCAGTGCCGACGCCATCGACACCCGCCGTCGTTGACGATCAGTATTTCGATATTGCCGAGATTCGGGTGCTTGGTAATTCGACGCTCGCGTCGAAGGACGTTGAGCGCGTGATTTACCCGTACACCGGGCCACACAAGAGCATTGCCGATGTCCAGGCGGCGCGGGCTGCTCTGGAAGGGGTCTACCACGCCGCGGGATTCGGCACGGTATTTGTGGATATACCCGAGCAAAAGGTCAATGAGGGGGTGGTGCGCCTGCGAGTCACCGAGGGGCGCTTGGATCGCATTCACGTCAGTGGTGCCCGCTACTTTTCCGACCGCCGCATTCTCGCCTCGCTCCCTGAAGTCAGACCCGGGTCAGTACCCCAATTGCCGCTGTTGCAAAGCGAACTGGCCACTGTCAATGCGGCCAGTGCTGATCGGTCGGTTGCGCCGGTACTCAAAGCGGGGCGTACGCCTGGCACGGTGGATCTGGATTTGCGCGTGAAGGACACGTTGCCCTTTCACGGCGGCCTGACAGTCAACAATCGTTATACGCCGGACACCACCCACCTACGATCGACACTGGATCTATCCTACGGGAATTTATTCCAAGATTTTCAAAGTATTGCCTTCGAATATCAAACGGCACCTCAGCGTGTCGCGGATGAGCGCGTAGTGTCTTTGAGCTATGTGGCACCCCTGGGGTCAGTGAGCAACCTGCTGGCCGTGTATGCCATCGATACGAGCAGCAATGTGGCGGCAGCCGGTGATCTGGCGCTGCTCGGAGTAGGTCGAGTCTACGGCGTCCACCTGATCCATACATTTGGCAGTACTGTGAGGTGGTCGCAGAATCTCAATGTCGGTGGGGATTTCAAGGACTTCTCACAGACTGTGAATGTGGTGGGGCAACCTGCCGACAAGACACCCATTCGATACATCAATTGGTCGCTGGTCTATTCGCTGAACGAACACGCCGCGCGCCACGACACGTCGTTCAGCCTGGGTGCCGATGTTGGCATCCGTGGGTTGGCCAATGATTCGGCACAATTCGACTTCAAGCGCTTTAAGGCCCAAGCAGATTACCTATATTTCAAAGGCAGTATGGAGCGGCGCGAGGCCTTGGCCCTTGGTACTGCCTTGAATCTGCGGCTGGCGGTGCAATTAGCGGAAAGCCCACTGATCAGCAACGAGCAGATTGGTATCGGGGGCGTGGATACAGTTCGCGGTTATCTGGAGTCCATCGCACTGGGCGACTATGGCGCCAGTGCGGCACTGGAGCTGAGGGCGCCAAATTGGACTTTTGGCAGCGATGCGGCGACAAACTACCTGGCCTGGTACGCGTTCTATGACGCCGGCACCGTACGCATCGTCGATGCCTTACCGCTGCAACAATCCGCATTTACCCTCCGCAGCGCCGGCTTAGGGTTGCGATTGGTGGCGTTTCGCCGGTTGGAAGCCACACTCAACTGGGCAGTACCCTTTACCAGCATTGCACCAGTGGTACGCAATCATCCAAGGCTGGAATTTCAGGCGCACTTCGGCTTTTAGGGAGCACATATCATGAGGTCGAACGCAATAAGTTGGCGACGGGCCTCTGGGCTATTTTGGTGCTCGGTAAGTGCGGTGCCAATCGCCTTAACCGGCTTGGCGCATCCGGCCGGTGCCGGTGGGTTGCCGGTGCCGTGCGCAGCCGGTACTTGCGGTACCAGTGGACCCAGCAAATGGCTGGGTTCCGGCGCGGCAACGGCGACCCAATCCGGGACAACATTGGCCATCAATCAGACCAGCGCAAATGCCGTGTTGAACTGGCAGAGCTTCAACATCGCTGCCGGATCGAAAGTGAATTTCCTGCAGCCAAACGCGTCAGCCCTGGCTCTGAATAACATCTTTCAGGCTGATCCAAGTCAAGTACTCGGATCGCTGAGCGCCAACGGGCGGGTCTACTTGATCAATCAGAACGGCATCCTGTTTGGAGCAGGATCACAGGTGAACGTAGCGGGGTTGGTGGCCTCGACGCTGAACATTACGCCAAATGCCGTGGCGAGCGGAATTGCCTCGACCACGGGCGGAACCCTCAGCACGCCTTCCTTTGTTCCGTTTCAGTCAGCGGGCACCGCGTTGCCCAGCGGTGCGATATCTGTCGCGCCGGGCGCATCGCTCAATGCGCCCGGTGGGCAGATCTTTCTCTTTGCACCGCAAATCACCAATCAAGGCACAATCAATACGCCCGACGGTCAGACCATACTCGCGGCCGGCAACTCGGTGTACCTGGCGGCCAGCACGGATTCAAACCTGCGTGGCCTCGTGGTCGCGGTGGACGGTGGTGGCACGGTGACTAATGGGGCGAGCACCAACGCCGGTGTTACCGGCCCAGCTCAGCTGGTCGGCCAGATCGTAGCCCAGCGGGGCAACGTCACCTTAATGGGTCTCGCGGTCAATCAGGATGGTCTGGTATCGGCGAATACGTCGGTGCGTGCCAATGGTTCGATCTTGTTGATTGCGGCCGATCGATCCAAGGGTGGCGCCTTGAATCTGGGCAAGCAGAGCGTAACCAGTGCTGGACTGGATCTCACAGACACCAGTGTTGCCGTGGATGCCACGGCACAGCCCAAATCAAGCGTGGATCTGCAAGGAGTTGACGTCTTTGCCGCCAGTGGTGCGACAGTAACCGCGACCTCGGGGTCCATAACGGTGACCGGTTCTTCGGCATCCGTTCAGCAGTCGAACTTCAATTCACCACCGGTGAGTGCAACATCGGACGGTTCGCGCATCTATCTCGAGCCTGGCTCGAGTTTGGATGCCTCGGGTGCCACAGTCGTACTGCCGATGAGCAGTAACGCATTACAGGTGCAGCTGCGTGGCAGTGAACTGGCCAACGACCCGTTGCAGCGCAACGGCGCCTTGCGTGGACAGACCGTCACGGTGGATGTCCGCCAGTACGGCACCAACGCAGACGGATCCATTTGGCAGGGTACGCCGCTGGCCAATTTGTCGGGCGATTTGGCGACCATCCAGCGCGGCATTGCGGAGCGCAACGAAACCGGTGGAACAGTTACTTTGCAGTCGACAGGCGATGTCATTGTGGCAGCGGGTGCTACGGTCAATGTTTCGGGCGGTGGCGGCAATATCCAAGCCGGGTACCTTAATACTTCGTCCGTAATTGGCACCAATGGCCAGCTGTACAACATTGCGAACGCCAGCCCCAACATGAGCTACAGCGGTGTGGCCAATACCACGTCGCTTTCCGTGACAGATTCGCGTTGGGGTGTAACCAATCAGTACTCGGGTATATATGGCACCGGGCAGGGCCAATACCAACCGGGCTATGTTCAGGGGGCAGATGCAGGCGCATTGAACCTTGACGCTCCGCACATCGCATTTGACGGATCGTTGAGCGCCAACGTTCAAGTAGGACCCAACCAGCGCAAACCTCCTGCGGCTCTGTCCCCTGGAGCATTGGAACGCCCTTATGATCAGCTGCCGCTGTCCGCGGCGCTGGATATTGGCCTGGCCAATCCCACAAGTGTTCCGACGTTGGATTTCATAGTCGATTCGGTCGAGATTGCACCGGGCGTTGTGCTGCCAGGCTTGAAGAACTCGGACGGCAGCGCATTCAATCCGTTGACGGATCCTTGGCCAGCCAACGGTTCACCTACGCTGATTAGCCCGAGCCTCATCGGAGCCAACGCCGCAGGCCGCGTCAGTATTGCGGCCAATTCGACGATCAGCCTGCCCGCCGGGGTAGATTTGCAGCTGCCGCCTGGCGGCAGCTTCAGTGCCGTTGGCAGTTCCGTCGAGATCGGCGGCGCCATCGACGGTGCCGGCGCGTCGGTGGGATTGCAGTCCCTCACAACAGTGGGAGGTGGGTTAAACGGCACAGGTTATCCGGCAGTGGGCATCACCCTTCTGCCCAATGCGCAGATTAACGTGGCCGGAAGCTGGGTGAATGACAATCCTGCCGTCGCTGCGCAATCGGCCACAGCACCGCTTACCATCAATGGCGGATCGGTGGCCCTCGTGGCCGGCGGCGGGACGCTCAATCTCTTCCCGGGTGGGCTGATCGATGTGTCGGGCGGTGCGCAATTCAATGTCAGCGGCGCGCTGACTGCGGGCAAGGCAGGTTCCATCTCGGTCAGCGCCATAAGCCCGGACCCGGCGACGCCAACGAATTTAGCGCTCGGCGCTCAGCTGCGCGGCTACGGTGTATCAAATGGTGGCAGCTTGACCCTGTCGGCGGCGTCCTTTTGCATTACCTCTGGAACTTCGTGCGCCGATTCGTTGCCCGGCGTTTTGACGTTGGCGCCGAGCGAATTTGATCGCGGTGGATTCAGCAGCTACGCCCTGGGCGCCAATGTGGGAGGACTCGAGCTCGCGCCGGGCACGCAGCTACATCCTGTGCAACAGAACTTCATGCTCGGTAGCGCTTTGTTGAGCGAGCCATCGGCCCCATCGCTGGCGAACGTGGCCGCGATCGGATCGTTGCCGGCGATCGAGCGCCAACCTGTCAATCTTGCTCTGTCGGCTCAATACGCACTCTCTTTGAATGCGATTTTGACGCCCAGTTCGTTCGCTTCGGCTCCGCAGTTGTCTTTGGACACGGGCTCGGGCATTGTCCTCGCGCCGAAGGCAGCGTTGACACTGACCAGCAATACCCGAATCGTTGACGACGCGACAGTAAGCGCACCCAGTGGCACGGTGTCGATGACGGTAAACGCAAATCTTCCCGAACCGGCGTACATCCCGGGGCAGCAGGTTTGGTTGGGACCCAATGCCACCATTGATGTGGGCGGCGTAGTCCAATCAGTGGCGGACGACCAAGGCCATATCCTGGGCACGGTGTTGCCGGGTGGAGTCGTCAAGCTTACCGCCCTGCGCGGCGCTGTCGAGACCATGCCCGGATCATTGATAGATGTGGCGGGGACCGCAGCGATCTTGGATGTCCCGACCGTCAACAGCGCCGGTGTGAGCAGTTTCCAGTCCAGCCGCGTCGCGTCAGCTGGGGGCAGCGTCAACATCACGGCTGCCGAGTCCGCGGTGTTGGGCGGCACGATGGAGGCGCACTCGGGAAGTCCGACGACTGTACCCAATGGCGGCTTTTCGCTGGTGTTAGACGGGAACCAGCGCTACTTTGGCGGGAACACCAGCTCTGCACCGGCCTATCCATTTGATCCGCGAAGCATCAACGTCGTGACCGCCCAGGCACCGGTGATTATTGCAGCAAAATCCGACCTGCCCATGAGTCTCGACGGGCAATCGACAGTGGCCACGGACATGCTGGCAGCGGCGGGATTCGATGCGGTACATCTCGGTGCCGTCAGTTTTGACGGCGTTGCGAATTTGTCACCGACGGTGGCCGGTCAGATTCAGTTTGACGGTAACGTGGCGCTTAGCGCGGGCCGCTCACTGACTCTCGATGCCGCCAGTGTATTGTCTACCGGCGGAATGGCGACCCTGACAGCTCCCTATTTGTCGCTGGGCCAATCGCGCATCAGCACCCAGCAAATACTTGGATCCACGGCGCCGGGCAATGGCACGTTGCAAGCCAATGCGGCGGCGATTGATTTGATTGGACATATAGGTTTTGGAGGTTTCTCGAACGTTACCTTGAATTCGAGCGGCGACATCAGGGCTATCGGTGTTTCAGTGCCGACACCGCCCGGTGTGCCGCTTAATCCCCAGTTTTACGGCGGATTCACCGTTCCGGGCTCATTGCAATTGACCGCGCAACAAATCTATCCCTCGACCTTGACGTCCTACATCTTTAGCACGGCGTCGGGTGGCACCGGCAGCATCAATATCAGCGCTGCTCATGGGGCGGCCACCTCGCCGTTGCTGTCGGCAGGCGGCGCATTGATTTTTAACGCCGCGCAGATTACTCAAGGCGGAGTGCTGCGCGCGCCTCTTGGCACCATAGCCATGAACGCCGCGGACATAAGCTTGGCTCCGGGCAGTACCACCTCCACCAGTGCGGATGGCCTGGTCATTCCGTTTGGCGTGACCCAGGGTGGATTTGACTGGGTGTATCCGGTGGGTGGCACCCAGGCGCTGGTATATGGCGTTGACGGAATTGCGCTACCGTCGCAGTCCATTCAGCTCACCGGCGCGTCAGTCAATATTTCGAAAGGCGCGACGTTGGACGTCAAGGGGGGCGGTGATTTATTGGCCAATGAGTTTATTCCCGGACCCACGGGCACGGTCGACGTGCTGGGTAACACCCGATCGTTCGCCATCTTGCCCGCTTCGGGGTTGATGTTATCGCCCTACGATCCCTACTACTCGGGTGGATCCGGCGTTGTGCCCGGGCAGAGCGTGTATTTGTCCGGCGGTGGAGGGGTTCCTGCTGGAACTTATGCCGTGCTCCCCGTTCGTTACGCCTTGCTACCTGGTGCGTATTATGTGACACCAGTAGCCGGTTATCAGGACTTGAGCCCGGGGCAGCAAATTGCGCAACCCGACGGCTCGGTGGTCGTGTCCGGTGCCGGCGCTTTCGCCGGTACGGGGTTGACCAGCTCGCGCACCTCCGGGTTCGACATTCAACCCGGTCAGGCTGTGCAGAATCTGGCGCAATATACCCTTACCACTGCAAATGCCTTTTTTGGTAATCAAGCTCACAGCGCCGGGGTCATCGCGACACCGTTGCCGCAGGATTCTGGCCACATTGCGCTGAATGCCATCACGCAACTGGTACTCGACGGCACGCTAGAAGCCGCGCCCGGTACCAATGGTCGAGGTGCCGAACTGGACATATCCAGCGCGGCCATTCGCCTGGTCAACGGCAATGCCCCGCCCGCGGCCGCCGCCAATACGCTCGATGTGGACGCGAATGCGTTGGGCGCCTTGGGCGCCGGGTCTATCTTGCTCGGGGGCTCGCGTACGCAAACAAACGCTGGTGTGCGGATCAATACCCAGGCTTCGACGGTGGAAGTAACCACGGGCGCCACCATTGCGGCCCCAGAGATCTTGCTGTCGGCAACCAACTCGGTGACCGTAGACGGCGGCGCGACTGTCGGCAGCAGCGGGGCGCTATCTGCCATCGAGCCGGCGGTGCTGCTTTCCGGCGACGGGGCGCTACTGCGAGTCGCTGCCTCCGCCGCGCCGACTATTACCCGCACCGGAAGCGTCGCCGCGCAGGGTCAAGTGACATTGCAATCCGGTTCGCTGATCAACGCGGCGGCTGGGTCACTCGGCATTGACGTCAGCACCAGCACCACGCTGGACGGTACCCTCAACCTGACGGGCGGATCGCTATGGCTGTCTGGCGGGCTAATCAGCGTCGGTGTGGCACCTGCAAATACCCCTGGCATTGTTTTGCCCGGAGCCGACCTCGGCAATTTATCGCTAGCCAATTTGTCGCTGATCAGTCGCGGTAGCGTGGACTTCTACGACGGCGCGAGCATTTCGAGCGACAACATTGCATTGAGCGCCGGTGCGCTGCGTGGGTTCGCGCACAGCGATGTGCGGGTGTCGGCTATCAACGCCCTTACGCTGTCTGGATCTGCCAGCAGTGCCGGTCTGGCCGGTTCGGGTACGGGTACGTCGGCACTGAGCCTCAGCGGCGCTTCGGTTGAACTGCAGCAGGGAGCGCTGGACATATCCGGTTTCTCCACCACGTCGCTGACCAGCGCAGGTTTGATGAACATTTCCGGGAATGGAGCCTTGTCCATTGAAGGCAACATCAATGTGCAGGCGGGTCTGCTGTCGGCCGATTCAGGAGCCCAGCGCACGATCGGGGCAACAGGAGTATTTTCCTATTCCACTGCGCCGAGCACGGCGACCATTCAGAGCGCGAAGGAACTGCCGCTGGGGGCTGACCTCTCCGTCAGCGCCAGCGCCATCTCGTTTGACGGCAGCGCACAGTTTCACTCGGGCGCGCTGTCATTGACGGCAACGGGACTTGGCGGCGATGTCTCGCTGGGAAGTGGCGCCATTATTGATCTGACCGGTGTCAATACCGTGTTCGGAACGACGAGTGTACCGTCGCGGGGCGGGACGCTTAGTCTGCAAAGTCAAGGCGGCGCGGTGTCCGCTGCGTCCGGCTCGATCATCAACGTTTCGGCGGTGGATGCCGTTGCGGCCGACGCCGGATCGCTTCGTGTGCAGGCGGCCAACGGTGCCGCAGATCTAAACGGGCAATTGCTGGGGAAAAATGCCGATGTTGCGGTGGACGCCCAATCATTCGTCAATACGCCTGCGCTGCTAGGCAACCTGGTGGCCGGCGGGTTCACGGGTGATTGGACATTGCGACTCCGTGGTCCAGGCAGCTTCGTCGTGGGCTCCGGCGCGGCCAACGCTATTTCCAGTCGCTCCATATCCCTTACGGCCGACCAAGGCGGTATCGACGTTGAAGGGACCATCGCCAGTAGTGGTCCTGCCGGCGGGTCCATCTCACTGGCCGCTCTCAATGACGTCGTGGTAAACGGTACCTTGGATGCGCGCCCGCAAAGGACCCGCGATATGAACGGGCAGGTGACGCTGGGAACTGAACAGGGGCACGTGCTGATAGGAAATACCGCCACCATCGAAGCCTTCGATCCAACGGTGCCCATCCAATCGGCCTCGGACGGCGGATTGTGGGTTCGAGCGCCCCAGTCGTCTCTGGCCACCGGTAGTGGCCTCGCGCTTGGCGGCAATTTGCGGAATCTCAGTTCCATTTCGATCGAAGGGTTTCAGACCTTCAACAACACGAGCGGACTACTGGGTGCCGCTGACGTGGCACCCACAATGGCCAACCCCTTGTATGCCAGCGCTGCCAATTTCATGGCCACGGCACCGGCGCTGCTGCAATCGCTGGGTGTGACGGATGGACCCACCCCACAAATCGTTCCAGGGATTGAAATCGACTCCAATCAATCGCTCACGCTGCAAGCCAATTGGGCGTTGGATGGATGGCGATTCGGCGGGCAAGTTGGTGTGCTGACGCTCCGATCCGCCGACAATCTCAATATCGACGCGTCACTAAGCGATGGTTTCGCGGGCACCACAGGCGCCGGCGCCTACGTGTTGAGTGCCGCCACGCCGTCCTGGTCCTACCGACTGGCGGCAGGTGCGGATCTGAACTCGGCCAACCCGCTGGCCGTGCAATCCTTGTACTCAACCGCCGCGGGCAGCGGCTCGCTGACCGTTGCAGCGGGCGCCAATGCTCGTGGGGCGCCGGCCATGACCATGATTCGAACCGGCACCGGCAATATTGCCATCGCCGCAGCTCGCGACGTAACGCTGACCAATAGCGATTCGGTGATCTACACGGCGGGAATCGCCGACAGCGGAGTGAGTTACAAGCTGCGAGGCCAACTCGGCGGCTTGCTGTACCCCACGCACGGCGGAAGTATATCCATCAGTGCGGGTGAAGACATCGTGGGTGCGAGTACGCCGGATCTCGTTACGAACTGGTTATGGCGGGTGGGTACGGATACGCTTCCTCGAGCAGTATCGACAGCCTGGACCGTGAATTTTGCGGACTTTGAACAGGGCGTAGGTGCACTAGGCGGCGGCAATATCAGCATCAGCGCAGGTGGTAACGTCTGGGATTTGGCGGTGAGTGTGCCTACCATTGGCCGTCAAGTGGGCAGTGCAACGCCGACTGGGAGCGTGGTGCAGCAGTTGAATCAGGGCGATATCAGTATTCGCGCAGGCGGGGATATCGGGGGCGGCAGCGTTTATGAAGGTTCGGGTTCCGCGCTGCTGGTCGCCGGTAATCAGATTACGCAAAGTCCCACGGTGGCAGGCCTGTATCCGATGGTGCTGCTAGGGGATGCTACCGCCACACTGTCGGCCCGAGACGGCGCCACGTTGGCAGGGGTCGCCAATCCCACCCTGCTACCCCAGGGCACGGCTCAGGGTGCGGGTACCAATCAATCCTTCTTCTCAACTTATGGCTCAACCTCCGCGGTCAATTTGCAGTCGTTGGCGGGGACTGTCGAACTCGTCAATTCCACGGACCCAAACAATGGGGTGATCGCAAATTACACGACGTTGGCGTTCGTCTCGAATGCGACGAGCAACAGCTACGACCAGAGTGGTTATTCTGCTCTGAACATCTACCCCGGCAAGCTAGCCGCGACGTCGCTGCGGGGCGGGATGAATATCGACAATACGCTGGCATTATTTCCGGATGCCAATGGCAGCGTGAACTTGTTGGCGCACGACACCATTCAACTTGGCTCTGCTGGCGGCAGCGGGTTCGAGTTAATTGAATCGAATGCGGATCCGGCGCTGCTGCCCTCCGTGGCCAACCCACAGGGAAGCTATCAGCTCCTATCGGATCAATTGGCATCCATTCCTGCAGCTGTGGGGGTAGTGCAAAATGCCGCGGTGCCGGTGCACTTGTCGGGATCCACGCCGGATTCCTCGGTGTCGCAGATCAACTCACTTACCGGGGATGTGGCGTTCATAAAAGGGCAGTCGTCGCAACTGTACTTCGCGGCGCCGGCGGATATTTTTGCGGGGCGTGACGTGACCAATCTCTCCGTGGACTTCACCAATCTCAAGTCCACGGACGTGTCGGCGATCGTGGCGGGACGCGATATCACCTATGCACTATCACGCGAGGCACAAGGTCAATTCAGCATTGTGCCCACGTTCATCAATGTTGACGGACCAGGGTCCCTGGAGCTGATTGCTGGCCGCGACGTCAATCTGGGCACTTCGGACGGAATTACATCGCGCGGCAATCTGGACAATTCAGGCCTGAGTGGTGGCGGCGCGCAGATCGGAGTGTTGGCCGGTGTTGGCACGCCCACCGATCAATCGTACAGCACTTTCGTAATGGACTACTTGGCGAGCTCGAGTGCGTACTCGGCGGAACTAGTCGGGTACATGCAGTCTCTGCTCGGTGGTTCGCCGACATCGGCGCAGGCCCTCAGCGCCTTCGAGGCCCTGCCGACGCTGGAGCAGGCGCCGCTGATACAGTCTGTGTTTTTCGATGAGTTGCGTGCGGCGGGTCGAAGCGCGGCCGCCCCAGGACCGCTATCAGGGAACTTCACTCGAGGTTTTGACGCTATTCAGGCGCTGTTTCCGGGTGGCACAGGCAGCGCCAGCGTCGCTGCGAATGCCTACGCCGGGGATATCAGCCTGTATTTCAGTCGTATCTACACGCTCGCTGGCGGGGATATTAATTTGATGGCGCCAGGCGGCTTGATCGATGTCGGACTGGCCTCGCCGCCGACCGCTTTTGGCATTGACAAAGCGCCTTCGCAACTCGGCATCGTGGCGCAATCCACCGGCAGCGTAAGTGCGTACTCCTTCGGCAACTTCGAGGTCAATGAGTCGCGTGTATTCGCTGCCGACGGGGGCAACATTTTGATATGGTCAACTCGGGGTAATATCGATGCCGGTCGCGGCGCCAAGACGGCAATCTCGGCGCCGGCGCCGACCATCAGTTTTGTAAATGGGGTGCCGACAGTCACCTTTCCCGCGGCCCTAACCGGCTCCGGTATTCAGACGCTGGCCACCACGCCGGATGTACCGCCGGGTGACGTGGATTTGTTCGCGCCGAACGGTGTGGTCAATGCCAACGACGCTGGAATCGTCGCGGGTAACCTTACCATTGCTGCTACGGCCGTATTGGGGACGAATAACATCAAAGTGAGCGGGTTGTCCGTGGGTGTACCAGTGGAGGCGGGCGGCCTGGGGGCCAGTCTCGCAGGGGTCAGCGCCGTGGGTAGCAGTGCGAGTCAAGCGGCTGCCGGAAGCGTTGATCAGAATCCAGGCCGGCAAAACTCAGCGCCTCTGGCCGACGCGGCACTTGGCTGGTTGGACGTTTTTGTCGAGGGGTTCGGGGCTGACGTGTGCAAACCCGATGACCTCGAGTGTCTGAAGCGGCAAACCGGCCACTAAGGGGACAGTGCGACTAGCCGCGGCGCGCGTAGTGCACAGGGACTACTGGTGGCGCCTGGGTCTGGATATCCAATTGAGCGCCGTTACGTTGCACGGTGATGGTGTTCGCTCCCGAGCTCGCATTGTCGATACCCATCTGAGTGCGCAGAACCTCGCCGACCGGCGCGCCGTCAATGGCTACGATCACGTCGGTCGGTTGTAGTCCGGAGTATTGCCAGATTTCGGATCCTTTCCCGCTCAGCCCGACAATGTTGCCGCCGGAATCCTGCACCACGCTGAGCCCGTAGACATTCAGGGTGGAGCGCGTGTCACCCGTCAAGGCGGCGGTAAGCTCATCGCCAGTCGCTGAGGGGTCGGACGCGCGCACAGACGCGAGCAGCGCGCCGCCCGGGCCGCGGGGCAGGGCCAGTCGTTCCAATTGAGATCCATTCGTCAGCGTCACATAGTCTTGCATGATCTCGTGCAGGGCAATACCCGCCGATATCGATTGTCCCGCCCGATATAGGCCGGAGCGACCGTCCGGTGTAACGACAATGGCGTAGCCGGTCCCCTGGGGCCCAAGACCGATGATCCCGGTCAATTTCAGGCCGGCAGTGCTGGGCCTGGCATTCGCCGCTTCCTCGCGCGAGTCCTCCGCACCAAATATATGCGCGCTCACAATCTGCGCAATGCGCGCGGCGGGATCCACCAAATCCACCCGGCGCGGTCGCGCGCTGACCGATGTGGGCCGGCTGTGGACGCGATCTGCTAGCCACGCGCGGCCAATGGTTGCCAATTGAGCGATCAGGAGCGCTGCCGCCAGGGCGATGGCGAACTGCGGCACCCGCGATTTCATTGCCATCATTCGAGCCTGCATGCGCGCAATTATGTGGCGCAATGATGACAGTGCCTTGACCGGCCGGGGCAGGCCGGGGCGCCGTCCACGTGTGTTGACCGGGTGAACAGCATGGGCCGACACGATTCGTTGCGACCAGTGCAACATGGTTGTAACGCTAGACCCAAATAATCGCATTGGGCGCGCATCGCGGCGCTTAAGCGACGTACTTTTGCCTACAGGAAATCTGAGATGACGATCAAGGCCCCCCGCGCTCTTCTGGCCGTCCTGGCGGCGCTGCTCGTGAGCGTACCTGCTTTGGCCGATCAAGCGGCGGAAGAGCGCAATCTCAATGAGATCCGGAATACAGTCATCAACCTTCTGCAGTCCTTGGTCCAGAAAGGCGTTTTGAGCGCCGACCAGGCGGCGGCGCTGGTCAAGACGGCGCAAGACAAGGCCGCCGCAGACGCCGCGGCCACCGCCAGTCAGGAACTGGCGGAAAAGGACGCGATCCGAGTGCCCTATGTGCCGGAAATTATCAAGGACGAGATCAAGAAGGAGGTGTCCGACCAACTGGCGCCGGAGGTGGCCAAAGAGGTGGTCGCGACGGCTAAAGCGGAGAAATGGGGCGTCCCCGGAGCATTGCCCGATTGGCTGGGTCGAGTAAGGTGGAGCGGTGATGTCCGGCTGCGCGCCGAGTCGGATATTTACCCCAGCGGTAACGTCCAGGATGCCTACCTGAATTTTAACGCCGTCAATGCCGCGGGCGGCATTGCCAGAGCCGGCGACGCGGCGCTGTTGAATACTTCGATTGATCGGCGCTTTATGGCGGTTAGGCTGCGCCTCAATATGGACGCGGCGTTGAATTCCGGTTGGAGCGTCGGCGCCCGTCTAAGCACGGGAACGCTGACCAATCCCGACTCACTCAATCAGCAGCTCGGTCAATACGGCGGACGGTACACCACGGACATTGATCTTGCATATTTGCATTGGTTGAGCGGCAATGACAAGAGCCGCCAGCAATTTGGGTTCTGGGGTGGCCGGTTTGCGAATCCATTCCTGTACAGCGATCTGGTTTGGATGCCAGACGTGACATTTGAGGGCGTTGCGGCGGACTACCGCGTGCAGCTGTGGGGCGACACGGCCACGCCGCATCGATGGTTCATCACCCTCGGGGCGCTGCCGGAACAGAACGTGACGCTGACCAATGACTTTGGTCCGGCATCCAACAACAAGTGGTTGTTGGCCGGCCAGACTGGATTTGACCTGCAGTCGGCGTCGGGCAGCCGCTTTAGATTTGGTGCGGCCTACTATGACTTCAGCCACCTGGCTGGACAAAAGAATGCTTTGAACAGCGATCTGCTCGACTATACGGCGCCCGTGTACCTGCAAAAGGGCAACACGCTGTTTGATATCCTCAATACCGCGGACACGACGCGAAATCTCTTTGCGCTGGCCGCCGACTTTCGCGAGTTGGATTTCATGGTGGCAGCGGATTGGGCCGTAGCGCCAGGGTATCGCTTGAGCGGGTTTGCCGATTACGTCAAGAATGTGGGCTACAACAGCGCCGCCGTGGCCGCCCGCGTCGGTAGTGTCGTGCCGCCGCGCGTCAAGGGCTACGAGGGTCAATTGAGCTTCGGGACCTCCAAATTGGATCATCCCGGCGCTTGGGACGCGTCCCTGGGTTATCGGTATGTGCAGCGCGATGCGGTGGTCGATGCATTCACGGATCAGGACTATCACTTGGGTGGAACCGACAACACGGGTTACTACCTGGGTGGTGACGCCAGCTTCACGGATCGCGTGTGGACTCGCTTGCGTTATATGCCGTTCAAGGCAATTGATGGACCCCCACTGACCATCGATGTGTGGCAGTTGGAGTTGAACGCACGATTTTAGGCGACAGGCAAGAGCACAATGAAAACCGCCCAATCAAGGTTCCTGCAACTGACCGGTCTGGGGCTATCCCTGGGCGCGGGCCTTTTGGGCGCCGGTATCGCGCAAGTGCCGCGCAGCGGCGGTGGCGGTACCGACGCGCATGCCATGCAACAGCTGCAGGAGCTGGGCGCGGCGCGCACCGCGTTGCTGGCAGAGAATACCCAGCTGAAGAAGGACCTGGAGGGAGCCAAAGAGAAATTGGGAGCGGCCTCGAAGCAGGCGGCGCTTGGCACCCGCGGCTCCGCAGCCTGCCAGCAGGCGCTGCAGGCGTCCCAAGCCACAGTTCACAGCGATGCCGAGACCATCGACCAGGGCAAGCAGAAGCTGCAGGAATTGGTAGCGAAATTTCGGGAAACCGTCGCCGCCATGAAGGGTGTTGAAACGGAACGGAGCCAGTGCCAACAGCAGCTCACGTCCAGTCAGGGCCAGTTTCAGCAGTGCGCGCAACGCAATCTGGAAATGTACAAGGTCACTGACGAGGTCCTCAAGCGGTTGGACCACGAGAGTGCGTTTGGTGTGATGGCACGGAGCGAACCCTTCACCCGCATTCAACGCACGCGTATTGAGAATCTTGTCGATGACTACCGCGCCAAAGCTGGCGAGCAGCGCGTGCAACCGCCCGCCGCATTGCCCGCAGCAGACATTTTGCCAGCCTCCAAGTAAAGACTGGCAGACTCGCGGCGCAGTTAGCCCTTGCGACGGGGTGAGCTCAGCTCCTCGCGGATGATCGTCTCAAACGCTGCGGCCGGTACGCTGCCACTCAGCGGCCGGCCGTTGATAAAGAATGACGGTGTACTGTTAACTCCGGCTACATTCCCGTCGGCCACATCGAAGCTGATGGCGTCGCCGGTGGCCTTATCGGCCATGCACTGCCCCAGCCGGTCCGTGTCCAGACCCAGGGACTTGGCCAGATCGTTCAGTGCGTTACCAGACAGCGCATTTTGATTGGCATACATGGCATCGTGCAATTCCCAGAATTTCCCTTGTCTGGACGCACAGACGCCCACTCGGGCGGCCGTCTGAGCGTGTTCGTGTACGTCGGTTAGGGGGAAATTGCGAAACACCAACCGCACGTCCTGGGGGTGCAAGGCTAATACTGCGTGCAGGGTGGATTCGGCTTGGGCGCAGTAGGGGCACTGAAAGTCACCAAATTCCACGATGGTCACCGGTGCGTGGGCATCACCGCGTGAGGGGCCGACGGGCGCTATCGCCAGCCGGTAGGGGGCCAGTGCGGACTTGATGTGGTACTTGTCCCGCAGGCCATCGTAAAAGGATCTCGTGGCCAAAGCGGAGCGATCGGTCGCAATGAAAGTCTTGATTTGCTCCGCCAGCTGCTCATAAGGCTGGGTAGTTTGGTCCTTGCGGCTGTCGTAAAAGGCGTGCATATCCGCATCGGTAACGGGCGCGACTTTGATGTCGGCGAGGACGACATCCGGGCTTGTTCCACGTGCCGACGCCTCAAGCTGCAAGGCCCGCTCGTCCAGCATCTTGTCCAGCTCTCGCTTTAGTAGTTCATGGCGCTTGCGCTCGTGGCTTTGGGCTAGCTGACGTTGCGCCAAATCGTATTCGCTTTGCTGAATCTCCAGCTGTGATGCAACCCGTTGGTGCAGCGCCTTGTAAAGAACAGGGGCCGATCCAATCGTGGCCACGGCATTCAGATCGTCGATAGCGGTAGGTGCGGCGCCCCCGGCAGGTGTGTTGCCCACGGCCCCTTCCGCCCCAAAGCAGAGTACGAGCCCTAGGGCGGGCCCGAGAAGGGCAAGGCGTTTGGGGCCGGTGTACATGGAGTTTGTCCCTGGTTTCAAGAGCTTTGGCGCGGGCCGACAGGTTAGTGGATCAAGACTGCATATTTACTACAACCACACGGTCAATCGAAGAGTTACCGCACTAAAAGGGGATGATTGTGCGGGTAACCAAATTGTCACACGTTGCCAGTACCTTGGCTGGGTTCGTGACGCTTGGCGCTGGGCATTGAATGGGCCCGAAGTGGCACCCGGCAGGGCAGCGCGCGTTCACCTGCTGTGCGGCGGCACCGTCCGCCCCTTAACCTGAGGCCGTTGCCGAATGACACGAGTCGGGCTCGCAATGATTCTGCTGTCTGTAGTGGTTGCCAACCCGATGAGGGCGGCCAAGGCCGTGGAAGCCGACGCTCAGGCAGCCAGCTATCGACTCCAGCCGGGCGACGTCCTGCAGATCAGTGTCTGGAAGGAGGAGGCTCTCAATTCGGAAGTTTTGATTCGACCGGATGGGGGCGTGTCGTTCCCGTTGGCGGGAGACGTAGGGGCGGCCGGACACACGGTGGATGAAGTGCGCGCCGACGTGGCCGATCGCATCCATCACTTCATTCCCGATGCCGTGGTAACGGTGGCTCTGAAAGCCCCGTCGGGCAGCAAGGTCTACGTGGTCGGAAAGGTCAATCGCCCCGGTGAATTTCCGTTCAATCGCCCCATCGATGTGATGCAGGCGATCAGCCTGGCAGGGGGTGCCACGGCGTTCGCCGATGTGAACAGCATCCGCATTTTGCGTCGCAGCGGCGATGCGCTCGAGACCCTGCCATTTCGGTACTCACAGGTCGCGCGCGGCAAGCATCTTGAACAGGACGTGCAACTCAAGAGCGGTGACACGGTTGTTGTGCCGTGAGCGCCAGGGCGGCGCGTGGCGCTGCGAAGTGGTTCAGTGTTTGCGCCCCCGGCCTGCTGCTTTGGTCCCCGGTGGGATACGGCGGATCGTGGGATTCGGAGCCCAGCGTGTCAGTATCCTCTGAATACAGTTCGAATCCGCGCTTCTTGCTCGCGGATGTCAAGGCCGTAGAAGCAGTGGCCCTGGCTGCGGCGCTGCCGGCCACATTCACCGGCGATGAGCAGACCGTGGACCTGCGAACACGGTTCAGAACCGTCGACAGTCACGGCGATCGCGGCCTATTGCAGGACTACCAATACTTCGATGGCAATTGGCTGCTGAGCAAGGAACGTGATTCGCTGCAACTTGGCGCGTTGTGGCATCACGATTCAACGCTGTACAACGTATTTGAGAATTCCGCGAGCGTGCCCTTTACGCAGCGCCGCACAGAGCAGGAAGCCACGCTCGAGTGGCGCTCGAAGCTGACCGAGCGCACGGACCTGGTCACGGATGTTGCGTATGATCGGGTCGGCTACGGGCAAGTGGCTCAAAGTAGTCTGGCCAACTATCGCTACCTGTCGGCCTCTACTCAGCTCTCGCGCGCGCTGACCGAACGCCTGCAGTGGCAGGTGGCCGTAGGCACATCGCGCTATGACCTGCTCAATCAGAATTACCGCAGCGCCAGTCCGTTCATTCAAATGGCGCTGGTCGATCAGCTCAGCGAGCAGTGGCATCTGACGCTCGGTACCGGCGTGTCGGCGGTGCGGGCGCGTAGCCAGATCGGTCCCTTCATTCTGGGCCCCGGGTTGCAATTTGGGCCGTTCGTGACTCATTCAGCGGCCACGACCAATACCTACGCGGTGTCGCTGCAACGGAGCGGCGCCGAGAGCACGCTGGGGCTGTCCCTCAACCGTGCCATTCAACCCAGCGGATTCGGTGTTCTGGTAACACAGGACAATGCCAGCCTGAACGGCGGTACCCATTGGAGCGAGCGCTGGTCCGGGTCCGCGGTGCTGCGCTGTTCACGGCAGGTGGACTCGCTGCACCAGCTCAATGTGGGCAATGTGCGCTACTACGCCGCGGAATTCACCGGCAATTGGTTGGCGGCGGAACAGTGGACGCTGACAGGACAATTGACCTATGCGCGCCAGCGCGTGCTGCAACTATCGGCGGAGCCCTCGGGCGTCACCGTCTACTTCACCTTGGCGCGGCAATTTGGCCGCACCAAATTGCATTGATGGTGCAGCAAAGAGCCATGGCCGCTGAAACTATAGCCTCGCTGCCGGAGATTGTGGCCTCGCTGCGCCGTCGTCAGGTGCCGATGATGATTGCCTTTGTGGCCATCCTGCTCACGGCGCTGTGCAGTGCCTGGCTCTGGCCGGCCACCTACCAGTCCACGGGAACGATTTTGATCGAACAGCAGGAGGTGCCCAGCGAACTGGTTCGCTCGACGATTTCGAGCTACGCCGATCAGCGTATCCAGGTGATCCAGCAGCAGGTCATGACCACCGAGAATCTGATGAAGATCATTCTCAAATATGATCTGTATGCCGGCGAGCGTCGCTACAAGACGCGCGAGGCGATCATCAAACGGATGAGTGAGGATGTACAATTCAAGATGATCTCGGCCGACGTGATTGATCCGCGCTCCGGTGTGCCCACCAAGGCGACGATTGCCTTTTCGGTGGGCTACGCCAGTCGATCGCCGGATCTGGCCGTGCGTGTGGCCAATGAATTGGTATCGCTGTACCTCGAGCAGAATCTCGAGAGCCGAAAGCAGCATACCACCGACGCGGCGGATTTCCTGGGCGGCGAGGTGGATCGGCTCAATCGCCGCATTGCCGAACTGCAGGCCCAAGTAGCCACGTTCAAACAGCGGCACTTGAACGAGCTGCCGGAATTGGCAACGGTGAATCAGAGTCTGTTGAGCCGCGCCGACGAGGAGGTGCGAGAGTCGGAGACGCGCGTTCGATCGCTGGATCAGCAGATCGTCTACTTGGACGCGCAGCTGGCGCAGCTGAGTCCGAGCTCCCAGGTGTACACCTCAACGGGCGAGCGGGTGCTTTCACCTGGCGATCGGCTTAAGTTCCTGCGTACCGAGTACGCACGGATGAGTGGCGTGTATGCGCACGATCACCCGGACGTGCTGCGCACCAAGCGCGAGATTGCGAGCCTTGAAAAGTCGGTCGATGCGGGGGGTGAGGCCAATGATCTGCAGAGGCAGCTGGATGATGCCCGTTCTCAGTTGGCCACTGCGCGCGAGAAGTATTCGGCTGATCACCCTGATGTGGTGCGCATGGAGCGCCTGACTGCCTCGTTGGAGGACAAGTTGAAGCAGGCACAGGCCGACGACAGCAAGAGCAAAGCGCCGGCCGAGCCCGACAATCCGGCATATATACAAATCAAGTCGCAACGGGAGGCCTCGGTGAACGAGCGCGCCTCACTGCAGCAGAAAGTGGCGGACCTCAAGGCGCAAATTGGTGAATTGGAGCGGCGCCTGGCGAGCGCGCCGGGCGTGGAGCGCGACTTTTCGACGATGGTGCGTGAGTTGGACAACGATCAGCTCCAATACCGAGAGATCAGCCAGAAGCGCCTGGAGGCAGACTCGTCCCAGCATTTGGAGGCGGAGCGCAAGGGTGAGCGCATGACCCTGATTGAGCCGCCACTGGTGCCCACCGAGCCCGCCAGCCCCAATCGCGCCGTGATCGTGATGATGGGATTGGTACTCGCCGTCGGCGGTGCCTTGGCCCTTGGAGCCATGCTCAATTACCTGGACAGCAGCGTACGCGGGCGCCGGGATCTTACCTCGCTGCTGAGCGTTGCGCCGCTGGCTGTGCTGCCCTGGATACACACCAAGGCGGACAAGCTGGCTCAAAAGCGGGCGCAACGACTGAGTATGGTGGCGGCTTTCTCACTGGCCTGCGCCGCTGTCATGCTGGTGCATATCTTCTATCGACCGCTGGACGTGTTGTGGCAAGTCGCAACGCGCTGGTTTGGTGCATGAGGTGCCGATAATGGAGCGGATTACCACGGCGCTGGAGCGCGCTCGGTCGCGGCGTGAATGGGCCGTGGCCGAACCCCAAGTAGTTGAGTCCGATACTGCAGTGCTGGGCTCCCGGGTCATTGACGTGAGCGATGCGGTGTTGGAGCGTGAGCGCATTTTGGCGCCTGGGGCTCCGGGACCGCAGGGTGGACCCTACAAGATGCTTCGTACCCAAGTCTTGCGCAGGCTCGAACAACTGGGTGCTAACACCCTGGCGGTGCTGAGTCCAACTTCGGGGGCGGGCAAGACGTTGTCGGCCATCAATCTGGCGATAGCCATCGCAGCTGAGGATGATCGGACAGTACTGCTGGTCGATTTTGACCTCCGCAATCCGTCGCTGGCCGCGCGTTTTGGCTTCCAGCCTGAGGTTGGGGTGGAAGACTGCATCGATACTGGAATGTCGATCCAGCGCGCACTGGTCAAGATTTCACGCTACGAGCGCCTGACCCTGCTGCCGGCCCGCGCTCGGCTAGAGGCCTCCTCGGAACTGCTGGCCGACCGAAGAACGGCTGAAGTGGTGGCGGAAATGCGCGCCCGCTACGCCAATCGGATCTTAATCTTCGACATGCCGCCTGTACTGCAAGCAGACGATGTGCTGGCCTTTACACGCAGCGTTCAAGCGGGTCTATTGGTGGTGCGCGAAGGGTACACCAGGCGCGAGGATGTCACACGCTCCGTCGAGTTATTGCGCGATATGAAGATAGTCGGCACGGCCTTGAATGCATCGCGCGACACCCAGCAGACCAGCTACTAGACCTAGGATCAATTTAAGGATCGTTATGATCGGCGCAAGCCGTCACGCTAAAAAAGCCCGCGCCCAATCAGGACCGCCAGCGTCGGTAAGGTTGAGAACTGGACGATGCGACTGTGGCGGGCTGCCTGGCCGACCATAATCTCGCAGCCGTACAGCAACACGGTTGAGTACACCACCAGATCGACGGCGGAACGGGAATTCACACTGATCAAGCCGAACACCAGTAGGGTGAGGAGTCCGAACACGATCAGATAGTCGGTGGGGGTGGTCTGGAACCTGTTGTCGGGTGCAAAGCGCACGTATACCCCCACAGCGGCGGCCAGCCCGACAATCATTGACGTTGATAGCAGGCCTACCGGAGAGGGCGTTGCGCGCGGGTAGTGGATCAGCAGGTAGGAGGAGAAGATCGCGGTTGCGAATACGGTCGCCCGCGACAGTACGGGTCCTCGGGAGCTTTTCAGTGCCAGTGCCAGAACCGCGGCGGCAAGCAGCAGGCACGCGCTCATTCCAAAATCCCGCGGAACCGTGCTGACCCAAACCGAAACCAGTAATGTGAAAGTGGGTATCAATACGGCGATGAGTAGCAGCGAGACGCCACGAACTCGCTGCGTAGGCCGTAAGCGTCTCAGCAGCACGCCGACAGCAGCGAGCGAGGAGCGGCGCTGGTGCGCCCGCCAACCGCGGCGCTCGGCGAGGATCAGCGTCGCGTAAAGCATGACAATCGGGGCTGCAAACGCCAGCGTGACGATGGCGTCCGTGGCGAATCGCAACAATACTGCGCTCAGTACCAACGTAGCGTGTATCGAGTAGATGATGACGACCGTCTCGAAATGACTGAACCCTAGATCGAGTAGACGATGGTGAACGTGGTTGCGCGTGGCCTCGAACCAGTTCATGCCGCTCGTAATGCGCTGGAAGAGCACCGAAAGAATGTCGGAAATGGGCACACCGAACAATAGCAGCGGTAATGCCGCGCTCATCGACGAGCCTGCTCGCTGCGTCAAGTAAATGGCCAGGAATCCCAGTGTCAGCCCGAGCACCTGGCTGCCCCCATCGCCCATGAAGACGCGGGCTGGATAGCTGTTGTAGCGCAAGAATCCCAGAATACCGCCGATCAGGGCCAAGGAGATTCCGGGCAGCAGCGTGTCGTCGACCAAAAAACCTAGGATGGCCAGGGCGATCAAGGTCAAGAGTGTTTCGCCTCCAGCCAGGCCATCCAAGCCGTCGGAATGGTTCATGGCGTTGATCAGGCCGACCAGGGCCACCAAGGTAAAAGACCTGCCCATGGCTGCGCTCAGCGTTAAGTTATCCAGGAAGGGCAGGCGCGTAACGTAAAGGCCCCCGTAAAAGACCATGATGCCGGCCGCGGCGAATTGGCCGGCAAATTTAATCCAGTGGTTGGTTTGTTTGGCATCGTCCCAGACGCCAAACAGGAACAGAACGAGATTGGCAAGGATAAAGGATTGCAGCAGCGCATCCAGTTTGTACACCAGCAGGAGCGGTGCCAGAGCGCCCAGGGTGATTCCCCACCCGCCGACGCGCGCTACGGGCACGGCATGGACCTTGCGCGCGTCGGGCACGTCCACCAGGCCCAGGCGTGGCGCAAAGCGCCAGGCGAGGGGAATGACCAACATGCTGATGGCGACCGCAACAGTGAGTAGAAAGAATGGGTTCATGGACGCTCGATCCTAGCCCACCGATGTGTCATTTGTGTGCAACAGAAGCGCCACTGCTCGCCCTAGAACGACTTCGCGATCCCAGTGCTCTGTGGCGTACGCTCGCCCGGACTCGCCCAGTCGCTGGCGCAGCGCCCCATCGTCCAGCAAGCGACCAATGGCCTGCTCGAAGGCAGCGGCATCACTCGGTGGGACCACCAGGCCGCCGTAAGCGGCGGCTTGGGCGAGATCGCTCCCGTCGCGTGCGCTGACGATGACCGGCCTGCCACTGGCCATGATTGCGCTCAGCTTGGAGGGCATAACCAGGTCCTGGGCGTCAGCGCGCTGCGGCAGCAGATGCACGTCCGCCAGATTGAGCAACTCATTGAGCAATTCCAGCGGTTGCAGGGGTATAAAACGCAGGTTGGTGGCGCCAGCGGCCGCAGCTTCGAGTCGCGAACGGGCTGCACCATCGCCGCATAGCAGGAAAAGCGCCGTACGGGTACCGGCCAGCCGTTCAGCGACCTGCAGTATCAGATCCAAACCTTGCTTCTCGCCCATGTTTCCGGAATACAGCAACACGGGGCACTCTGCAGGTATGCCAAGGCGGGCACGAAGCGGATTGCTGCCGTGCAGGGGTCCAATGGCAGTCGTGTCTACCCAGTTGGGAAAGTAGCAGGTCCGTGCCGCATCGACGCCTTTGTCACTCAGTCTGCGAAGCATGGGCGCCGAGATGGTGCTGACCCGATCGAACCGGCGCAGTAACCACCGCTCGCAGGCCAACGCCGCGCGACGCAGTGCGCCTGCGCGGAGCAGCCCCAGCTCAAAGGCCGCATCCACCTCAAAATCCTGAACATGCAGCCAAGTATGAGCGCGGCACAACCGCGCGGCCAAGAGCGAGGCGGGCGCGCAGACCAATGGCGGCTCCACCACAAAGACCGTGTGTGGGCGCCAGGTCACCGCCAGCCAAAGAGTGAGTGGGAAGCTGGACAATGCAAAGGAGAGCAGATGCAACAGACGACGTGAGCCGCTGGCCTGGCGCGGCACATAAAGCGGACAGCGATAAACCAAGGCGCCCGCCCGAGTTTCCCGCGCGTAGCGGCCCGCGGAGTATCCGCGCTGGACAGTCCAGGCGGGATAGTAGGGCGGCGCTGCAATCACCCTAATTGCAATGTCCGCCTCGGCGAAACGAGTGGTCATATCGGCCACATACTTGCCAATGCCCGTGAGCTCGGGTGCAAAATTTAAAGCGATAATCAGAAGTCGTTGTTGACGCGGTCGTGACATGCTGGAAGTGTCGGTCACCTGGGCAACCGCGGTTGGCGCTGTTAGGCGGATCAATGTTAACCATCGTAGCTCAAGTGTTCTCAGCCAGGACAAAATTGCACCCCAGCTTTCCAGTTGAGCCGTGCGAATACAGCAAGTCATGGAATCGTCACAATGCACGGGTACTGTCACACACTGCCCGTCGCGCGCTGGTGCCTCCATTTATGACGCGGCAACACTCGCCGCCTAATCATGGACACGACCAGAACACCGTCGGCGATTACGATGTCATCCTTGCGATGCTTGCACGTAATCTCATCAATTGATCCGAGTTGTGGCGGCCCGCAGGAGGGACTAAAGCAACTGACCCACTATTCGCTCGCTGCGGGTGCCGCGGTTGAAATTGCGAGCCTCGATTCGCCGGGATCGACGTGGGGGGCGGCGTACGGATGCCCCGTGCATTGTCTGGGCCCCACGCGCTTGGGAACATACCGCTACAGTTCCCGCGTGTTGCCGTGGTTGACGGCGCACGCGAAGGGGTTTGATGCCATCGTGGTTCACGGACTCTGGCAATACCACGGACTGGCGGTCTGGCGCCTGTGGCGCCGCCTGGAAGTGCCGTACTTTGTGTACTCGCATGGAATGCTGGACCCCTGGTTCAACAAAACCTATCCATTTAAGCACGCCAAGAAATTACTCTATTGGCCTTGGGCAGAGCACCGTGTGCTTCGCGATGCGCGCGCTGTGCTGTTTACCTGTGAGGAGGAGCGCCTGCAGGCCCGGAAAAGCTTCCGCTCCTATCGGGTTCGCGAAAAGGTGGTGGGCTTCGGCATACCCAAACCGGTTGGAGATCCGGCGTCACAGCGAGCCAGTTTCTTCCAGCTCCAGCCCAATCTGAATGGCAAGCGCATGCTGCTGTTCTTAGGGCGCTTGCACCCGAAGAAGGGCTGCGATCAGCTTATTGAAGCCTTTGGCCTGATAGCCCGGCTCGACCCGGAGTTACGATTGGTCATGGCCGGGCCAGATCATGTTGGGATGCGTGCAAGGCTCATCGAGCGTGCCGACCGGCTCGGGATAGGCGAGCGCGTGGTTTGGCCGGGCATGCTGAGCGGTGACGCCAAATGGGGTGCGTTCTACGCCGCCGACGCATTCATTCTGCCCTCGCATCAGGAGAACTTTGGCATCGCGGTCGTTGAGGCACTGGCGTGTGGCTTGCCCGTGCTGATCTCCAACAAGGTCAATATCTGGCGGGAAATAGTCCGCGACGGCGCCGGAGTTGCCGCGGAAGACTCCCAGGAAGGGACGCTGGAACTGCTCAGCGCATGGATTCAGTTGGATGCGACTGAACGCGCGCGCATGCGGGCGCACGCGGCGGGGTGCTTTGAGGAATATTTCATGATCGATGCCGCGGCGCGAAACTTATATTCCACCATGTCGGCCACCATGGTCGCGTGTCCCATTTAATAGCTCCACATGAGTACGCCGCTGCTCTCGGTCGTCGACCCCTATCTGCGGCCACAGACGTCTGCCCGAAATCGCGCCGCGCGGCTGGTGTGGTCGATCGTCCGAGTAGTTCTGTTTCGCCCATCGCCGCGAATCTGTCACGCCTGGCGGCGTCTCCTGCTGAGGCTGTTTGGAGCGCAGATTGGCCGGAACTGCCATATATATCCGGGGTGCGAGATTTGGGCACCTTGGAATTTGATTTGCGGCGACGTGGTGGCCATCGCCGACGGCGCAATCATATACAGCGCCGACATCGTACGCATTGGATCGCATGCGACCATATCGCGTGACGCATTTGTGTGCGGGGCTGGCCACGACATTCATTCGGTGAGATTTCCCACGGTGAGCGCGCCCATCTCCATTGGGGCCTATTGTTGGGTTTGCGCCCGTGCCGCCATATTGCCCGGCGTCACGCTGGGGGAGGGCGCGGTACTGGCTCTGGGTGCAGTGGCCGCCAAGGATTTGGAGCCTTGGGGAATCTACGTGGGAAGTCCTGCACGGCGCGTTGGTACCAGAAGCCGTCACCATGACTGAAGCCACCAAGTCGGATCGGCAGCTGTCCCTGGGGAGCGATGAATTCGTATGGGACACGGCCGAACACGCTGAGGCGCACCGATATCTGGCCCGTCCGGTGCTCAATCATTTGAGGGTTAAGGCGGCGAAATCGGTACTGGATTTGGGCTGCGGAAATGGTTCATTCGCTGCGGAGGTCGCTGCCCACGGATTTGCGGTGACCGGCCTGGATCACAGCGCTTCGGGCATTGAGATGGCGCGGGGCAAGTATCCGAATGTCAGTTTCTCCCGCCACGACCTGACCCAGCCCCTGGGACTGGAACATGCCGGTCAGTACGATGCTGCTATATGTACCGAAGTCATTGAGCATTTGCTCCTGCCGCGTGTGCTACTTAAGAATGCCTGGTCGGCACTGCGCCCCGGTGGAATGCTGGTGCTCACGACGCCGTTTCACGGCTATTGGAAGAACCTGGCGTTGGCGCTGGCGGGGCACTTCGATGCACATTGGCATCCGCTGCGCGATTACGGGCATATCAAGTTTTTTTCGCGTGCGACGCTATTGCAGCTACTTCGTGAGTCCGGTTTCAAGGATCTGCAATTTGCCACGGCGGGCCGAATTGGGCCGCTTGCAAAATCCATGATTGTGGCCGGAACCAAGCCGCGGTGATATCCGTCCTGATTCCAACCCGGAATGAGCAGCAGGATCTGCCCGCCTGTCTGCAGTCCGTAGCCTGGTCCGATGACGTCCATGTGTATGATTCGTTCAGCACCGACCGGACGCTCGACATTGCCCGCGACTTTGGGGCGCACGTGGTCCGTCGTGAGGGTCAGCTGCCCGGCCTGCCCTTTGGGGGTGATGAGTCTGTGCATCGCAATTGGGCTTTGCGGAATATTCGATTCAAGTATCCGTGGGTGTTTCATCTCGATGCCGATGAGCGCGTCACCCCTGATTTGCGCCACCAGCTTGAGAGCGCCGTCAGCGCTCCCGGAACGTGCCGGGCCTTTCGCATTCGGAGGCGTGACTTCTTGCACGGCACCTGGCTGAAACACGTCCAAGCGACTCCCTTCTACATCCGCCTGTTTCGTCCCGACAGCACGCGCTACGAGCGCCTTATCAATCCAGTGACCATCGTAGACGGTCCGGTCGGGGAGCTTAGCGGATATCTGGATCACTATCCCTTCAGCAAAGGGTTTTCACATTGGGTGGAAAAGCATAATCACTACAGCACACTGGAGGCGAAAGAGATTGTCGAGAACCGCCGGGGACAGTTGCGTCCCGTCCGCTGGGCGGATCTGCTGTCTGGAGATCCCGGTAAGCGGCGTGCGTGCCAGAAAGAACTGTTCTATCGCCTGCCGGCACGGCCGATGGGCAAGTTCATGCTGCTATATGTGGCGAAGCGGGGTTTTTTGGATGGCCAGGCCGGCCTCACCTATGCCTGCCTGCAGTCCATGTATGAATACTTGATAGTGCTTAAGACCAAAGAATTGCTGGCGACAGCACCGTGAGCGCCCGTCTTTGTCCAACCTAAAGCGGCGGATAATTGGCGGAATTGGCGCGAACGCGTCCGGGCAATTGGTCACAATCGGCGTGCAATTGGTCTCATTGCCGTTGTTTCTTCGATATTGGAGCATGGCACAGTACGGGGAGTGGCTGTTGCTGTCGGCAGTGCCGGGTTATTTCTCGCTTGCCGATGGCGGCATGGTGGCAGTGGCCATGAACAAGATGACCATGCTCAGTGCGCGCGGCGATGGGCCTAAGTCTAGCGAAGTCTTCCAAACGGCGCTGGCGCTGATTGCAAGCGTGGTACTGGTGGCGCTGACCATTGCGGCCACAGTCATCGGCATCATGGCCTTTTCGGTACGGCGTCCTGACGGACTGTGGGCGCTATTCCTGTTGATTGCGGTGGCGCTGGCAAACATATTTGCAGGGCTGTTTGACGCGGTATTCAGGGCGTCGGGGCAATTTGCGTACGGCGTACATCTTCTCAATCTCGGCCGCTTGATGGAATGGGGCGGCGGAATGATAGGTCTGGTTCTGGCGGGCTCCATGATTGGCGTCGCAGGCGGCTTTCTTTTGGCGCGGCTGGTTTTTACCGGTGTAATGGTGCATTACTGCGCCCGGCGATTTCCGGCCTTTCGATGGCATGTGGGCGGCGCCACCCGTCGCGAACTGAAGTCGCTATTGGGCCCGGCCGCAATGTTCCTGGCGTTTCCGCTTGGCAATGCGTTGAGTTTTCAAGGTATGACTTTGCTGGTGGGTGGCATGTTCGGACCGGTGCTGCTGGCCGTATTTAATACTTACCGGACCGTATCCAGAATCCTGGTGCAGCTGCTGGCGACTATCAGCCGCTCGCTCTGGCCGGAAGTGTCGCGGAGCTTCGGCGGGGAGAATCTATCGCTCTTGCGCCGCCTGTATCGCAGTGGCACCAAAGCAGCGGCTTATGTTTGCGGGGGTACATGCCTGGTGCTCCTGGTGCTCGGTCGATGGCTCATTGAGCGCTGGAGTGGCGGGAGGGTGCCGTATTACCGAGGGCTATTTGTGTCGTTTCTCGTGGTTGCTTTCGCGAGCTGCTTCTGGCAAGTCGGGATGGTCGTACTCCAGGCCACCAACAACCATCGACGACTGGCAGTGGCCTATGTTCTGGCGTCGCTCCTCAGCCTGGCTTTGGGCGCGCTGCTGGCAAAACCGATGGGGCTCGCCGGCGCGGTTGTGGCGCTGGGGCTGTTCGAAGTGGCGATGATTGTCGTGTCCAGGCGTCTGGTGGATTCCCTGCTGACACAATCAATTTAGGACCCATCCACTCGCACAGCCCAGGCGGCAGATACAAAACTGTCATCAAGTCGCAACAATCCAGAAATGATGAGTGCCTAGCGTCGCGGGTTGCTCCGTACCGGTTAACAATGGTGAAAGGCGCTTTATGACTTCGATTCTGCGGCGAGTTGGCGGCGACTCGTTACTTCGTACCCTCCTGGCCGCTCTTGTCATCGCGAGCGCTCCGTCAGGATTCGCTTATGCGGCCAATGATCCGCATCTGACAAATTGGTTTGCGAGCGGACTGGCTGGCAAGAGAATTTGCATGGTCGGAGACAGTACAACGGCTAACGCGTCAGATCTTTTCAATGAGCTGAACAACTTCTATAGCAAAGAGGGCGAAGGGCTCTACAACGTTCAATCCATACTGAACTATGGTGAAAATGGTGCGTCGTTGGCGGTGTTTTTAGCGGACGGCGTCGTTCACGGAATATCGACAACGATCGCGGCTCAGGCAGATCTGTATGTAATCAGCTACGGGATCAATGACGTTCGGCTCGGCCAGACTACCGAGGCGCAGCTGACCAGTTTATTGACAAGTGCCGTCAACAGAATCCTCGCAGCAGTGCCCAAGGCCGATATTGTGCTGAGGATGCCCAACAGTTTTTTGTCTGTGGACGTGGGCGGCTATGGGTTTGTGCGGCCTATCGGCAATGCCCCGGCATACTCGACTATTCTCCGTGACGCTTATATGAGTCTTCAGAATCACTGGAGCAACGTTGCAGTGTTGAATACTCAAGACGCAGTATTCGGTCGCGGCTCGCCAACGTCTTCCGTATTGATGGCCAACCAGATTCACCCCTCGTCCGCAGGCTATATTGCGCTGGCGCAATCTCTGGTCGATTTGATTGGTTTGAAACCACCCTACGATCCTGTACAGGCGGCGAGTGCCTTATCGGCTAACCCGACGGCGCCTTACACCATTTACCCCAGGGTGATTGAGGATACGAGTGTCTTCAACCAAGTGGCCACAGGTCGGTGGGTGGCCTCTAGCGTCGCAGGCGCGCCTAACGGCTATCTCGATTTTACCTGGCCATCCAATAAGGCGGGAGACGTAGTTTGCGGAGATATTCTGCAATTGGACGCCAACCACGTCTATGCGCTGCCCGCCACGTGTCTGACGGTTGCAGTGGGCCTAAACACTCGAATTTACAACTTAGGAGGATCGCTACCCCCGTTTACCATGACTGGCGGTACCGTCAGCGTATGGGAAAAGTGGTGATCGCGAAGCGCTGATTGGTTCAAAGCGCGAGTACCCCGGCTGCAATTGCCGCGGCAGTGAGGTTCCCCAAATACTGTGACCCGAGGTTCGATGGGTGGATGCCATCGTCGCGAATCATCACATCGCCGTTTCCGACGCTGGTGCCATGCCCTCCGCGGTAACCTGGGGCGCCTCCGAAACCCGTACCGGTCAGTAGTGGTTGGCCGGGCGTACCGATCACGCCGGCTGCGCCGCTTGAGTTCTGCCATGAACTTGAATTGCTGTTGATAAACACCCAAGGCCCTCCCACGGCCGTCAGGGCCGCCAGAATGGCCGGGTCATTGGGCGTCGATAGCGGATTGGGTTGGAAGGCGAGGGGCGCGGCTGCCCCCGCGGCGGGGAAGAAATATTGTGCCGCCACAAATACAGTATTGGGCCATGCTGCGCGAAGTGCCGTCCAGTAGGCCGTCGTATCGGCGGAAAACTGGGCTCTCGCGATGCTGTTGTCGTTGTGGCCCAGACCGCACAGGAAGATCGACGGAGCGGGTCCCGCAACAAGGGTGGCCAGGCGATGGATCCCGGAGAATTTGGATCGCGGGTAAGTTGGCAGATTAGCGAGTCCCTCCTGAGAATACCCGGTGCCACCTATGGCCGCAGCGAAGTCATATTGCGAGAGGCCAAGGGCTAGCATCGCTTCGAAATAAAGGCCCAGGCCACCGCCATTCGGTGTGCTCTGCCACGTATTGCCTTCTGTGCCTCCGAAAGAGTCCGCATCGAAGGACAATACCGGGTCCGCCGATCGATCCCAGGGCGACAGATTGTCCGTGGCGGCATACGCCATCGCCATCGGATAGGCCTCGGCAAACAAAGTGATGTGCCTTGGTTTGCGAGATCCGAAATCGAATTTATGCCAGTAGCGCCCACTGTAGGGCGAGTCAACCAGAGCGTTCGCGGAGTGCTGAATTTGCCCATCCGCTATGACAAATAGGGAGACATTGCCGCTGGCCAAGAGTTCGAAGGAGGATCCGTCAAAGACAAAATGCATGCTCAGCGGCATTTCCGGATTGTACTCGCGCAGCGCGCCTATCGTGGGCGCCACGCCCAGGTAATGGCGGCCGGAATTCAGTGCGCCCGGGACAAAGTACGCTTGCGTGCCCCCGCCCCCTTGGAAATCTACCTCGGAGATTTGATAAAACTCTGTCGCCGCGCCAAGAAGCGCCGTGGCTACTGTGCCGTCCTGTGCGCGCGCAACGATATTGAGGGTAGTGGCGTCAGCGACATTCACCAGTACATCCTCGAATCCGGTGCTGATCAGGAAATTGCCGGTTTGCTGAAAGTCGCTAGTGTCATCCACCTGCATGGTGATCGCGCCACTGACGGGAAAATCGGCGACCAGCAGCGCTCCCCGCCGACTCAGGCGTTGCCTTTGCGTGATGTACACCGGCGCTGCGATGTCAAATCTCTGTGCCAGGATTTGCTCAGGACTACTCGAGAGTGTCCCGGCCGGTGCCACCGTGACTTGGGTGGCAGCCGTAAACACCGACCCGGCAGCCAGGGCGGGCGTCCAACTCACCGCGGTACCAGCCTGGACGGTAACAGCTCGGGATTCGCCATCTGAAAAGCTGAAGGTGTATTGGCCGTTGGGAACAGGAGCTGTGAGAGTGCCGCCCGACGCGCCGCCCACGGACTGCGCGAAGGTCGCGGCGATGGAGCTCAATGGCGACCCGTTAATGGCATCGCTTCGCTCGGTGGCCAGCGGCAGCCACGTGACCTTGGTGTTTGCCGCGGCAAAGGCTAGCGAGGTGCTGCCATTGTAGCTGCGGATCACTGTCCAGCTGGTTGTGCCCATCCCGCCGGTTACCAGCAGGTATTCGGTGTGCACCGTGTCGCTGAGTGCGGCGATGAATGTATCGGAGGCCGGAAAGCCGCCGGCTGAACTGACCTGGACGGAACTTGCCGAGGCCCCAATGTCGGCGGCTAGCGAAGTCGACACCGCCTGGTACGGCGTGAACCCGGAGTGAGTGGCCAGAAAGTTCTGGAGCTGCAGAATAGATGCGGACCAGGTCGCCACTCCTGTCAGGGTTACCATGGGATTTGCTCCCGAATTGGTGACAATTTGCGCCGTTGCCGACCGGCTGCCGCTGACCGTGGGTGCAAAAATGATTTTTACAATGCAGGTGGCAGCTGGCGCCAGAGGCGCACTACAGGAGTTGGATTGTTTGAACATCGTCGCGTCGGCACCGCCGAGAGCGACTCCATTGACAACCAGCGGGGCCGTTCCCGCATTCGTAACGGTCAGTACCTGCGGCGCCGATGGTGTGCCGACTGTCGCGGCGGCGAAGGTCAGGGCGGACGGACTTAGCGAGGCTATGGGCGCCGTGCTGATGCCACCCGCGCCACTGCCTCGGCCTCCGCAAGCGACTAGCAGCAGCGCCAACTGGGAGATAGCCATCGAAAAGGCGGGAGGGCGCCTTCCAATCACTGTTCGCCCCGGGCTGAGATGTGTTTTGGCATCGAGACGGTACGCGCTGAATCTGCAGTGGGCGGTAACAACGGGTCGGCGACTCGCAGGCGCGGCGAAAATGTCGCCTCGCTACTGCGGGTGTGCGGTGGGAATGATAAGCTTTTGGAAGTGCAGTCGCGTCTGCGTTCGCCGTTCAGATTTGGTCACCCCAGGCGGCCGCGCCGCAAGTTTAAGTCAAATGACAGCCACTTTCCGTTTCCTGGTTCGCCACCGCTGTAGCGCCGAACTGTTCTCCCGGCGATGGCAATTGATGTGGGCCAAGCGCCTGTTCAATGCTCCGGCGTTGATCACGATCCTCAGGCGACGCCTGGTCCTCAAAGTCAGGGGCGCCCGACTGGGTCGATTGTCCGTCGTAGGCCGGGTCAAATTGAACGGTAAAGCGAGCAATCTCATTGTAGGGGACGAGTGCGTCATTGCCGATGGAACGCACATAGCGTTACACGCGCAAGTCATACTGCACAACAATGTGGTCATCAATGATGAATGCGTAGTGCTGACCGGCAGTCATTCCGTCAATAGTGCTGACTGGCATTTGGTCACCGGGCCGATCACTATCGGGGACTACGCATGGATTGCCGTGCGGGCCATCGTCTTGCCTGGAGTCACGATCGGTCGTGGTGCGGTTGTGGCAGCCGGTGCAGTCGTTACAAAAGACGTTCTTCCCTTCCAGGTGGTGGCCGGAAACCCCGCCAGAGTTGTAGGGGAAAGAGAGCCGACGGAATTCAAGTATTCGCCTGCGCGACTCATGGCACCCATCGAGGCTTGGCTGGGTTCTTCGGAGGAAGAGGTAACAGAGGCGGAGAACCAACCCTAGTGAGCGCTTTGATGTGACGGCACTGCCAGTAAAGCATCGATGGCGCCAGCAGCATAGGCGTTCCAGGAATGAGCCTCGGCTCCAATTCTCGCCGCCTTAGCCATCGAAGCCCGCAGTACCCGATCGCCGTAAAGTCGAGCCAGTGCGCTCTCCAATGCGTCCGAGCTTTCAGCCGGTACCACCAAGCCATCGATGCCATCGCGTACCACATCGCACGGGCCATTGGCGGAAACTATCACCGGGCAGCCGCACGCCATCGCTTCCAATACCACCAATCCGAGGCCTTCCAGCAATGAGGGAAACACAAACACGTCTGTTTGCCTGTAAATATCCAATAGTTTGAACTGGGGCATATGCGGAGAATGAACAAATAAATTGGCGTAGGGACGAAGACAAGCGCCATCACCGACTATGCTACCAACCAGGTGCAGCTCCGTGTCCGGTCGGCAAAATCTTTGGTAGGCGTGCAGCAGGTAACCAATGCCCTTGCGGCTGCTGATGCGGCCCACGTACGTGATCCTAAACTTTCGCGAGCTTACGGCGTCAGTGCCTGGGGTAAAGGTGCTCAGATCAACGCCATAGGGAATCGCCAGGACTTTCGCGCCGGGAATACCTTCAGCGACAAATGAATTGCGGGCAAAACGTGAGCCCGTCAGTATTAGATCGGCTAAGGCGCATTCTTGGTCTAGCTGTTCGTGCAGGTGGAGCGGGATATCATCATGTTCGGAAAGGCCCGCGAATTCAGGCTGCCGCTTCGCGGCGGCTGCAAAAAACTTCTGTTGGAATCGATGGTGGGCTGAGGGGTAATTGAGTACCCGCAGCGCACCCCGTTTTGCTGCAATTTCAAAGGCGGGCAGCGCCGCACCGCTCCCTGCCACAATGATCGGGGCTCGGCTCGCCAGGTGGGCCGCCGTTCTGCCGATGGCCCGGGCAGTACTCTGGTGCAGGCGCGCGCCCAAATATTGAACTGGGCTGCCCAGAGACCGGAAGCGGGCCACGATGGCCGCCGCAAAGTCAAAGACAATGCCCGCCTCGACGATGTGGTGCACGCCTATGCCAGCGGGCGGCTGGCGAAGTCCCAAGGTGCTGGAATAAATCCGCCCGGCGACGGGAAGCCGCTCGAGCGTCTGCTCCCAGACTCGCCGTTGATTGGCGTAGCGGGTGACGAAGACTTGCAGCAGCCCACGCCTGGCGAGCTCGGCGGCCAGGTGCCTGAGCTCTGGGGCGCTTAAGTTGGCGACCAAGACGCTTGAACTGCTGTCGCGACTCACGAGGTTTAGCGCATGAAATTCGGGAACGGGGTGGACGACGCAGGCGCAGGCGCGCCCGCCAGCGATGAAGCCGAACGGAGCAGGTCGCGCTGGGCGGTCAGAATGTTGCCGGCGGCCAGACAAAATCCCACGTACAGCCATCCAAAGCCATTGACCAGTCCATGGCCAGTAATCTGACCCTCCACCAGGGCAACACCACAGTAAGCGAATAGCAGAACAGGCAGTGGGTCACCTGCCACGACGGCGGCCCGCAGGGAGCGCGCGGCCAGCCAGGCGCCGAAACTTACCCGGTAGATGATAAAGACAATCGCAAGTACGGGGCCAAGCTCGATCACGTGGCGTGACCAGTCCTCTTCAGCCAGCTTGAGGACGTTGACGCCATTGAATGAGACACCCAATGAAACGGCCCCGTTGCCCGCAGTGCCAACACCATACCCAAGCAAGGGAATTTGGCCGAGCAGGCGCCCAAAGTCGTAGAAGGAGTAGAAGATTCGGCCCACCCAGCCCAGCGCAAACTGCTGGCTCTCCGTATTGGCCGCGTCGGCCCAGCGATCCGTGAAGGTGTGAAACGCCTCCGGCAATATGATTGGAAACAGCAACGCAAAAGCTGCAACGGCAATCAGCGGAATGATCAGAGCGCTGATTTTCGCCGACATACTGGCCAGAAAGGGCGCGATGGCGACCCCAGCAGCTATCACCAGGCATGATTGGATGAAGCTGGTTCGGCTTCCACCCACCGCCAGAGCCGTAGCCGTGGCAAGCGCGCCCAAACCCAGCAGCCAAGGACGGACAGGCCGTCGCGCTCTCGGTGCCGCCCAAGCCCACATCAATATCGCAACGCAGGCCACCGTAAGCTGAGTCATACCCATCACGGACGTGAACGTGCCCGCTGGCCGTACCTTGCCGGACCCGGAAGCCAGGTTTTCAAACTTATACTCCTGGTCGGTGGAGATTCCCGCGTTCAGTACCGAGGTGCGGGGCGATTCGAACTGCAGCACTGAAATCGGCGCTGCGATGATCATCGCCAGCAAGGTAGAACTCGCCATCCGGCATATGTCCTGGTATCGAAAGCATCGCGCGATAACGAAAGGCAGAGGAAGGTAGAGAAAGTAGTTTCTGAATCCGTAAGCGGCCAATATCAACGTGTATTGGCCACCCGCGGCCAAGTGGACCATACTCAAGACCATGGCCAGGGCACCGATGACCAGGCCGGCCGTCAGAAATTGGCGCTCGCGGGCGAACAGCCCATGGCGCAGCGCTACAAAGTAGAGATAAATCACCACGGGATCGCGGACAAAGTACAGGTAGGCGCTGTATTGGGGCGCGACCCATTTTCTGGCGGCACCCTCGAACATCAGCATCCAAAAGAGTACAAAGGCGAGGCGCACCGCTCGGCGACGGCTCGGTTCGGTGTCGCTCGCAAGCGTGGGCACCTCAGTCATGCCAGCTCACCAATAACTGTGGCCTGGGTTCCGGCGGACCACTGGCCAGCACGGTCGCCTGGCCTGCGGACAGTGCGACAATCTGGGCACGCAACGACGGCGAGTCGGTGATCACGGTCTGCACCAACAATCCAGAGATGCCCTCGCCAAGCGGCACACCTTCGGCGCGGCTGTTCATCAGTACCAGCCGCGCCTTTGAAGCCCCAATTGTTACGCGCCTGGCGGAACTTGATTTGAAACTGCAATCCTCACAAATCTGTCCATCTCCGAGTAGGGCGTGTTCGCGAACTCCGACCGAAAACCTGGATCCGGCAACCCCTACTGGGAAGTTGCTGTCGATCTCGGGGTCCCCGCCGTTGTTGATGAAATCGCAATTGGCGATCACCGTGCTCAGGTTGTTGACCAGTCGCATCGCCCCATTGGAGTTATTTTCGAACCGGCAATCGATGCACGCGTTTAGCCCGTTGGCCCGCTTGGCCGTCAACTCCATGCCGCGTCCCAGTGTGTCGAATCGGCAGCGGTAGCAGACGTTCTTGTCCATGTAATTCATGCCGGCCACATCTCCGGTAACCGTCGCGTTCACGTACCACGCGCTGGGAATTTGCAATATACCCACAGGCATCCGATAGAACGTGACGTTGTCCAACAGGTTATTGTCCCAGCCGTAAATTCCCACGATAACGATGCCGGCTTCGGTCATATCGCGGAAGACAACGTGAGAGATGTAGCACAGATTGTACTGTGCGCCTTTCCCGGCGCCGTGCTCATCGTGACGAATGCCGGCACGACCACCCTGCAAGGTAAGGTCGACCAGCGCAAAGGAAGTGGGATGGTTGTCGGCATAATGATCATCACCGACGATGAGATCTATATCAGGGGTCTGGGCAACGATGACCGTTCGCGCGGCCCCTGCGCCCACCAGTCCCTGGCCGTTTTTCAGGCGCAGCGAACCCGACACAAAGAATGTTCCTGCAGGCAGCAGCACTACGCCTTGTGCGTCAATCATTCGTTGGATCATTTCCCGGGAGTCGACCGCGCCGGCCCGCGCGGCTCGCCATTCAGTACCCGCGGGGTCGGGAATGGGAGCGAAACGTGCGGCAGGCCAGGGACTTGCGCCGCCCACCGGCCTGCCGAGCACGGCTGTACCCGCATCCGGCGCGGAGAGCGCAACTTCAGTGCTTTGGCCCACAAAGGCGGAAAGAGTGGGTAAGCCGGGTGCCTCGTTGGTAATGCTCGCGTCGGTGGAAAGCGCGTTGACGAAGCTTGTTACGCCAGAGCGCAGCAGGATGGCCGGTGATCCTGCGCGGATCAGACGCATTCCAATCAGTTCGAATTGTTGGGCCGATATGTCCATGAACCGACCGGGGATTGTTTTAGGGTCGCCGCCGTGCGACATCAAAGTGCGCACAATTCCGGTGTCGCTTACGCTCATCATGGCGGGAAAGCGGGCCAGACCTCGCTGGTTCCAGTTTTCAGCATCGAAACCCACAAAGTTAACCTCTGCCTGGTGATTGACGATTATTCCGTCACCCATTGGCCCGAGCAGATTGGTCCACAAGAAAATGTTCCGCTCCGAGCTGGCGCGCGCGTTGCCGCTAATTTGAATTGCGGGGGCCTCGCCGTGCACCATCGTGCGGATAAAGCGATTGTTGGAAACGTGGCCGCTGGCTTGCGTATCGATCACTATTCGGGCGACGTCGAGAAACAGGTTGTCTTCCACGACTGCGTTGCGCAGTGTGAGCGGGGCCTGGTCAAAACCGCGCGCGGCAAATCGCTCGAAACAGTTCCCGTGCGTGGCGAGAGGGGAGGGTGGGAAATCGATGGATTCGGGAATAACTCCGCTCAATACGGCGCCAGTGGTGCCGGGGGACACAATGATTCGGCCAATTCGGGTGCCCGCGGCTCCGTAGAGTGCTGCACCGCTGAAGATCTTGATGCCAGTGGCGTGTCGGTAGTCGCCGCCTGGTTCAAGTCGAATTCTTCGGTGGCGATTTAGAAGTGCCTGCAGTTCGTCGGCCTTCGCCACGGGCACATACTGCGCGTCGGCAGGCAGGGCGTCCTCCTGACGATTGCTGCAGTCCCATGAGGTGCCGGCCTGGTCCGGCAAAGGCATCAGTAGCATTGCCAGCGCGAGAGCAGTTATCGCAAACGGTCTAATGGGCGACATATCAGAGTTTAGGAGGTCCGTGCGACGCGCAGCCAGCGGATCCAGTCTAGCACCCGGTTTGTCGTCGGCGACGACGTGCGGTTTGGTAACAATTCCTTAACGTGGGCCACGGTACAGTTGCGGGTTGGACCAGTTCGCAACCCATCACAGCCGTGTTACCAATCGACTCCACTGATCCCGCGCTGGAATCGGACCTTCAAGCCCGTCGCTTCCCGCACTGGGTTTGGGCGGCTGGCGTGCTACTGCTGGCGAGCATGTACCTGGCATTCGAGCATGCCGTTCGAGCCATGGTTCAGCAGTGGAGTCTGGAGGAGTTCAGCCACGGCTATCTGATACCGTTCATTTCGCTCTATCTAGCCTGGCAGCGGCGCAGTGCCTTGAGGTGGCAGGAGTTTCGGGGCTCATGGGCGGGTGTTGCCGCAGTTGGCGGCGGCATTTTATTGGGTGTCGCCGGGCGCCTGGCGACGCTCGTGATCGTGGAATACCTGGCTCTAATCGTAGTCATTGCCGGATTGGTATTGGCCCTGACAGGTTGGCGCGCGCTACGCACACTCAGGGTGCCGCTGGCCATCCTGCTGTTCATGATACCGCTCCCAAATATCGTGATGAATGCCCTCTCAGCCCAGCTGCAATTGATGTCCTCGGCACTAGGCGTATGGATCTTGCGACTGGTTGGTGTGACAGTGTTTCTGGAAGGCAACGTCATTGACTTGGGGACCTACCGGCTTGAGGTAGCGGAGGCATGCAGCGGTCTACGTTACTTGTTGCCGCTGATGACTTTGTCATTCCTGATCGCGTGCTTGTATCGCGCGGCGCTTTGGAAGCGGGTGCTGATATTTGTCTCCAGTATTCCAGTCACACTGGTGACCAACAGTATTCGAATCGCAACCATCGGTGTCATGGTCGATACCTGGGGGCCGCAAATGGCCGAGGGTGCGGTGCACGCGGTGCAGGGCTGGATGATGTTCATGGTCAGCACCGCTGTGGTCCTTCTCGAGGTCATCGCGCTGTCACATGTTGGAGGGGACCGCGTTCCCTGGCGGACGTCATTCGGACTCGAGGGCCCCGCACTTAGGCCGTTCATTCGGCCCGTGCAGTTACGCACTGTGCCCGTTACGGCGTGGTCGGCTGCCGGACTGGTGCTGATGTTTGCGCTAAGTGCGCGCGCCCTGCCGGTTCCGCAAGAATGGGTGCCGAATCGTGAGAAGTTCGCTTCCTTCCCGCTCCATGTGGGCAGGTGGTCCGGTCGCCAGGAGCCGATGGAGCAGGTCTATCTGGACGCGCTTAAGCTGGACGATTACCTGTTGACGAACTATGTAGCCGGGGATTCCGTTCCGGTCAATTTGTATGTCGCCTGGTACGACAGGCAGAGCACTGGTGATTCCACCCATTCCCCAAAGGCTTGTCTTCCGGGGGGTGGGTGGCGCATCGACAATCTTCGCCAAATTGACATCGCGCCGGTGAAGATCAACGGCCAAGTGCTGCGCGTCAACCGAGCACTGATTCAATACGACACGCAGCGCCAGCTGGTCTACTACTGGTTTCAACAGCGCGGTCGGGTGGTGACCAGCGAGTATCTGGTCAAGTGGTATTTGCTGGTGGATTCCGTGCGCGAGCACCGTACCGATGGCGCGCTGGTGAGATTGATGGTACCGATCGGCGCTGACATGTCGGAGGGCGAGGCGGATCGTACCTTGCGCCGATTCATCGCCGAGGTTAGCCCGCGCATGGAGCCCTATTTGCCCGGCTAGCACAGCGGACGCCAACCCGTCCAAGTGGGCTTAACAAATCCGTCACACAACTTGTCTAGCGTGGGCGGCCATCCATCCCTTTGGTGGACTAATCAATATGACTCACCCATCCAGTCCCATTCGCACATTTGCGTCCGCGTGTCTGTTGGCGGCGATATGCTCGCTGGCGGCGTGCGGCGGACCTGTGGCTCGTACCGCCCGCTATGTCGCCAGGGGTCAGACTTACATGGAGGCGAAGCAGTTTGACAAGGCGCGAGTTGAGTTTCGAAACGCCTTGCAGATTTCCCCCAACAGTCCACAGGTTCGCTACCTTAACGGACTGGTGTACGAGCAGCTCGCAGACTATCCGCACGCGGTCCAGTACTACCAGGGTGCGCTTGACACCGACAAGAACCATGTTGACGCGCGAGTGCATTTGGCTCGCCTGCTGCTCTTTGGACGTGCGCCGGATCGGGCCGCGGCGCTGGTGGACTCAGGCTTGCAGGCCCATCCGGACAACGTGCCGATGCTGACCATTCGGGCTGCGGCGCGGGCCGAACTCAAGGATCTTGATGGGGCGCTGGTCGATGCCCAGCGAGCCGTCAATTTGGCACCGATGGACGAATCCGCGGTGGGTACTTTGGCCGGCTTTTACGCCTCCGGCGGGCGGGCGAGTGAAGCCCAGTCGCTCCTGGAGGGTCTGTTGGCCAAGCAGCCGGCCAGTACCGATATTCGGCGCATCCTGGTGCAGTTTTACGCAGCGCATGGCCAAGTGCCCAAGGTCGAGGGCTTGTTGAAGGATCTGGTGCGGCTGCAGCCCGCCGAGAGTACCAACCGCTTTGAGTTGGCGCATTTTTTCGCCAGTACGCGGCGAGCCGACGAGGCTGAGAAGGTGTTGAGAACCGCGGTTGCCGAACTGCCTGATAACTCGGCGGTGCGATTGAATTTGGTGGAATTCCTCGTAACGTGGCGGGGCACTCAGGCCGCTGAAGGGGAACTCGTGAAAATGAGTGCGGTGCGGCCCGCAGATTTTGACCTGCAATTTGCGCTTGGCCGGCTCTACGAGCAGGACCACCAAGCGGCTAAGGCTGACGCGCTTTATCAAACCATCATTGCGGCGCAGGGCACGCGCGCGCCTGGACTGACGGCGCGCGATCGCCTGGCCGATATGGACGTAGGACGTAAAGACCTCAGTGCCGCCCAGCAACAGATTGCTGTGGTACTGAAGGAGAACCCACGCGATGTGGACGCCCTGACTCTGCGAAGCGGGATGGAGTTGGGCAACGGCGATGCGCGCTCCGCGGTGGCCGATCTGCGCGCCGTGCTGCGTGATCGGCCCGATTCGGTCCCAGTCAAACGTCAATTGGCGCGAGCCTATTTCGCCAATGGAGATCAGCAGCTGGGGGAGGAGTTGCTGCGGGACGCGGTGAGTGGGAGCGGTGCGGATGACAGCGCGCGGGGAGATCTGGCTCAATACTATGTGGCGACGGGCAGACCGGATCAGGCCCGCCCACTGGTCGATGAATTGTTAAAGCACAATCCGAAGAGTCTCGAATACCGGCAGCTGCAGTTTCAAATGGCGGCTGGCGCGCGCGATTTCAATTTGGCGGCCACCGCGGCCGAGGCCATCAAGACCAACTATCCCAATAGTGCGGTGGGCTGGTACCTGGGCGGTCGGCTGGCGGCCGTGGAAGGCAAC
>Ga0075017_100000006_pt1 | contig 69140 bp, 58 predicted proteins | sample AleBraG_ABR_2012_FD_71475 | JGI IMG/M metagenome (GOLD analysis project Ga0075017, IMG submission 71475) | Freshwater sediment microbial communities in response to fracking from Pennsylvania, USA - Alex Branch Run_MetaG_ABR_2012 | ecosystem: Environmental > Aquatic > Freshwater > Creek >... | reverse complement strand
GCCTCCACGCTCTCGGCCCAGTCGATCAATGTGCCGTTCCCGTCACAAGAAGAATGAAGACCAGGCCGAGTGATCGCCGAATTGCACTGGAGTAAATCAATGAGTATCGGGACAAGACTTCGCAGCACCGCAACTGGTATCTGCCTCGTGAGCATGGCGCTGACTGCGCTCGCTGCCCAGCAGGAGAACCGAGTTGGTGCGCCACCTGGGCATTTCATCGTCCAGGCACAAAGCGTGGAGGCGGCGACGCTGCAGGTACACAAGGCCGGTGGGCACGTGTTCCGATCACTGGGTCTCATCGACGCCGTGGTTGCAGAGCTCAGTTCGGTGCAGGCAGCCGGCCTCAGGAAGGCCGGTAATGTGCGTGTGTACGACGATCGGGCCATGAGCACCAGCACGACGGGCGCTCTGGCAGCCAACTTGAATGCGATCGCATCGACTGTCCAAAGTGACGAGAGTACGGAGGCGACCGGAACGACAAATAGCCCACCGATCGTCTTTCTGCGGTCCAACACAGCTTCAAGCGTACCGACGCTGGTTGGGGCGGCACCTCTCCATGCGGCTGGAACGACCGGCGCAGGCGTAACGATTGCGATGCTCGACACCGGCTTTACGCCCAGAAAAGTGCTGACGTACGACAACTGGGGTTCGCGAATTCTGGCTACCGTGGATTTCTCGGCGACAACAGGCGGCGCCACCGTTACCGACGCCTACGGTCACGGCACTCAGATCACGTCGGTGGCGGGCAGTGCCGCGAAGGACTCGAGCGGGTTGTACTATGGCGTCGCTCCGGGCGCTAATTTCGTGGTTGTGCGGGCCTTCGACGCCAACGGCGCGGGCAGCTACGCCAATGTGATTAGCGGCCTGAATTGGATAGTTGCGAACAGGGCGCAGTACAACATCCGGGTGATCAACTTGTCGCTGGGCGCCGCGCCGCAGTCCTATTACTGGGACGATCCGCTCGATCAGGCGGTCATGAAAGCGTGGCAGGCGGGCATCGTAGTGGTAGTGGCGGCGGGCAATTCCGGTCCCGCGGCACAGACCATCGACGTGCCCGGAAATGTGCCCTACGTCATCACGGTGGGCGCGATGACGGACAACCATACGCCGTACAATTCAGCGGACGATCACTTGGCGTCGTTTTCGGCAGCCGGACCCACCTATGAAGGATTCGTAAAGCCAGAGGTCGTTGCGCCAGGTGGCCACATTCTGGCGTCGATGCCGAACCCATCGACGCTATCCACGCAGATCTTCGGCGCCTTGCCGGCTCTCGATACCCAGTTTCCCTTATCCGGCACCTCGCAAGCGGCGGCAGTCACCAGCGGCGTGGTCGCACTGCTCCTCCAGCAGCAGCCGACACTGACGCCGGATCAGGTGAAGTGCAAGTTGATGGCCAGTGCGTCGCCAGCGGTCACGAGTACAGGCACGCTGGCTTATTCGGTGTTCCAACAGGGCGCGGGCTTGATCAACGCGCTCAACGCCTCGAGTAGCTCCGCGGCCAATTGCGCCAACCAGGGACTCAATATTGTTGCCGATCTTGCCGGCACCACGCACTTTGGCGGCCCGGCCAATGAAGATGCCAGCGGCAACTTCTACATCATGGACATGACCAGCAGCGTGCCATTGGCGGCCAGTAACAGCGACGGCTACAACTGGTCGAGGGCTTTCCCCTATAACCAGGGCTTCACCTTCTCGCAGTCCTATACCTGGGCCAAGTCCTACACCTGGGCCAAATCCTATACGTGGGCCAAGAGCTACACGTGGAGCGCCACGGCGGTCTGGTCGCAGTCCTACACCTGGGCCAAGAGCCTGGCCTGGTCCACCAGCACGCCCTCCGCCTCCACGCTCTCGGCCCAGTCGATCAATGTGCCGTTCCCGTCACAAGAGGAGTAATTGCCGGGTGGTGGGTCTCCCTCAAGCAACCGAGGGGCGCGGTCGATAGCGTAAGCGTACTGAACCAATGCACGCGTTTGCGCCGTGCGGAACAGGATGCTGTGCATGGAAAACCCACCCGCGCGAGCCGGCGCAGACACCGGAGCCCACACCGGAGCTGGCGCTGACGATTCACTGGTGCAGGTGCTGCCGGAATTGGTGGCTTTTGTGCGCCGCGATGGCGTCGTGATCCGGGAACTTGGCGGTCGCCGGCTCGGGCTACCCGCAAGTGGTGAGCTGTGCGGACGAGGTCTGGCCGAGGTCTGGCCCGCGGAAGTGGCCACCGTGATCCTGCAGACCATTCGCCGGGTGTTGCGAGATCGCAGCGCGGCCGAAGTGCAATTTGCCCTGCAGGGACGTCGCTATGAGGCCAGGATCGCCGCACAGGGGCGCGACCGGGTGCTCTGCGTTTTCCGCGACCTGCCCGCCCTTGATCCTCAATCTAGCCTGGAGGGTGTGCGCGGCGCGGATCGCATGGCGCTCGAACGGCGGGCGTTCCACGAGCAGTTCAAGCAATCCGTGGCCGACGCGACATTGCGCGAGCGGCCACTGGCCATATGCCTGCTGCACCTGCAGGGTTTGAGCGCTTTGGGCCGGGCGCTTGATTTCTCGCTCGTGGACGAGTTGGCGGGGATACTGGTGGCGCGCCTGCCACGCAATGTGGGGCCGTGTCGCGCCTACATAGGGAGGCTGGGTGAGCACGTGCTGGGAGCCGTGCTGGAGGATTTCCCCAACCGCGAGTCGTTGCGAACCGCGGCGGCGCAGCTGTGCGACTCGCTGGCGCAGCCCGCCGTGTTGGGGGATGCCAGCTTCAGTGTGAATCCGAGTGCGGGCATCGCCACGCTGGGACAGGATGCCGGCGAAGCGCGGCCGCTGCTGGAGAATGCGCGCGCCGCCATGCAGGAGGCGCGGCGGAACGGGGGCGGCGCGGTCCAGTTCTATTCCGGCACGCTGCGGTTGCGCTCTCTCGCACGCTTGGACGTGGAGCAGGAACTGCGCTCGGCCATTAACCTGGATCAATTGGCGCTGCGGTATGCAGCACGGTACGACTTGGAGACGGACGGGCTGGTGGCCGCACAGGCCTACCTGCATTGGCCCCACCCCCTGCGCGGGGAAGTGGCCGCCGCCGAGTTCCTGCCCATCGCGGACAGCACCGGCCAGGCCGTGGCGCTCTCGCGTTGGGCGATGCAGCGTTGGCAGCGCGACTTGCCGGCGCTGCGAGTGATTGGATCGCCCGGCATGAAATTCTCATTTGGGCCGCTCCGCCAGCACCTGGTTTCCGGACTGCTCGCGGCGGATCTGGCCGATGTGCTGCAATCCGGAGCGGTGTCGCCGGACTTGGTTGAGATCCGCATTGCGGAACAAGCGTTGGCGGGATTGGCCAATCCAGCTGGGACGCTCAAGGCTCTGGTGGATCTGGGCGTGAACATTGTCATCGATGAATTCGGTCGCGGCGCCACTGCGCTGTTGCGACTGGCGCGACTGCCCATTGGCGGCTTGCAAATTGACCGGAGTCTGGCCGCCGCTGCGCTGGGCGATACAGTGGCGCGCAAGGCCAGCGCGGCTGCCCTGGCGGTAGCGGCCGCCTTGGATCTGAAGACCATCGCTGCCGGCGTGGACAGTCCCGAAGCCCGTCGCCTGCTGCTCTCGCTGGGCTGCGCGCAGGGACTCGGGGACTGCTTCGGTTATCTGGATCTGGGCTCTCAGGTGATGACGCCCCTGCGACTGTCGGCCTGAGCGATGCGCAAGAGTCTGCTGTTGTTATGGTTCGTTGTGACCTGGGTGCCCGGCTGGGCCGCCTCACCCATGGTGTTCCGACATCTCACTGTCGAAGACGGCCTTGCCCAGAGCCGAGTGAATGCAACGCTGCAGGACGCCAAGGGATTTTTGTGGTTCGCAACCGAAGACGGGCTCGATCGGTACGATGGCTACAGCTTCCGTCACTTTCGCCATGTCCAACACTTGGGGCCGGGAGCCAGCACTGAGCTGGCAGGCAACTTTGTCTGGGCCCTTCAGAATGGCCGCGACGGTAAACTTTGGGTGGCGCTCAAGGATGCCGGTGTCGCCAGCTACGACCCCAGTACCGATGCCTTTCGCAGCTTCCGGCACAACGAACGTGTGACCGATTCGTTGGCTAACGACGACGTGCGGCAAATTCTGGTCGCCCGTGACGGGCGCATCTGGTGCGCAACCAGCGATGCCGGCATCAGCGTATTGAGTCCGGAGACAGGGCGCGGCGTGCACCTGGCACATGTCCCGGGCCGCGGCGACTCGTTGAGTAACAACACAGTCAGAGCGTTCGCCCAAGACCATGACGGTCGCGTATGGGTGGGGACGGACTCCGGACTGGATGTGTGGGATCCGGGCTCGCAACAGTTTCGCCATTTCAGTCACGCTGACAGCGACCCGGGCTCGTTGGCCAGCAATAAAGTGTCCACGCTGTATGTGGACCGCGCGGGCACCCTGTGGGTGGGCACCTACGATGCGGGCTTGAGTCGCTTCTCAGCTGTAACACAGCGCTTCGTCAACTATGCCGGTGCGAAAACGAGTGGCCTGAGCAGCATGGACGTGCGGGCCATCCTGGAAGATCGCGATGGTCGGCTGTGGGTGGGGACCACCGGAGGATTGAACCTGCTCGATCGCGCGGCGGGCACCTTCTCTCACTACCCGCACGATGCGCTGGATCCCAGTTCGCTGCGCGACGATCAGGTGATTTCACTGTACCAGGATCGCGGGGGCGAGCTGTGGGTGGGGACTCTGGGTGGAGGTGCGAGCCACTGGAATCCGCGCAGCTGGCTATTCGGGCATGTGCGCCCGCCATGGCTTGCCGGTGCCTATGCCATCGCCTTCGCGGACGACGTGAGTGGTCGAGTCTGGGTGGGCACGCAGGGCGCCGGCTTGTTTCGCTACGATCCGGCAACGGGCAGCGCCGCGCCCATCGAGGCCGTGTACGGCCGACGAAACCTGCTGCCGGACAAACGCATCATGTCCCTGCTGGTGGACAGCGCCGGAAATCTCTGGGTGGGGACCATGGGGAGCGGACTGGTGCGCATCGCTCCGGATGGCACGACCCGGCGGCTGCGCGGCGGGCGCAAGGGACCTCATGACTTGCAGGGGCTGGGCGCGGACGGCGTCATGGCCCTGTGCGAAACGCGGGACGGGCACATCTGGGTGGGCACTTATGGCGGCGGTGTCTCGATGGTCGATGCACGGTCGATGCAGATTCTCAGTGGCGGCGCACTTGCTCCCTCCCCGCTCCTGCCCGGTCAACGCGCCGCCGCCATTGCGCAGGCGCCCGACGGCGCGATTTGGGTGGGCACCGATGGCGGCGGGCTGCATGCCCTGCGGCCGGACGGCACCGAGATAGCCGCGTTTCGACACAAGAACACGGACTCCGACAGCTTATCCACCGATACCATCTACGCGATATACGCCGACGCCAATGGCCGGGTCTGGGTGGGTACCGATAGCGCGGGTTTGGATCTGGTCGTGGGCAATGCCGCGGTGCCCGGCGAAGTGCATTTTCGCAACTGGTCCACCGCCACAGGGCTGTCCAGCAATACGGTGTACGGCATCCAGGGTGACCTGGATGGCGCGCTATGGCTGAGTGGGAATCGCGGCCTGCTAAGGCTGAATGCGGACTCGGGCGTGATGGAAATGTATCACCGCGAACACGGACTGCAGGGCGAGGAATTCAATTTTGGGGCGCATTTCCGGCTGCGGGACGGACGCATGGTGTTTGGTGGCCCCAACGGTTTCAATATCTTCGATCCGCGACGGGTTATCGCCGCACGCTCGGCCAGTCCGCCAGTGGCCCTGATCAGTGTGGATCTGCAGGGCCTGCCGGCAAAAGTCGAGCAGCCCTATCCCTTCCTGCAGCGCCTGCAGCTGGACTACCGCGACAACGTCCTGTCGTTCGAATTTGCGGCGCTCGATTTCGCGGCTCCGGAGAAGAATGTCTACGCCTATCGCTTGCGCGGCTTTGACGAGGATTGGGTGGCGGCCGGCACGGCGCGGCGCGCCACCTACACCAATCTGAATGCGGGCAATTACAAGTTTGAAGTGCGTGCGGCAGCGGCCGACGGCACCTGGAGCGATAACCCGTTGGTGATTCCCATCGCGGTACAGCCCGCGCCCTGGCTATCGCGCACGGCCTACACGCTCTACGCGGCCGGCGTCGCGGCCTTGCTGTTGGCCGCGTATCAGGCGCACCGGCGCCGCCTGGCCCGAGGTCTGCAGTTGGCCGCGCGACTGGAAAATGAAGTCAAGGAGCGCACGGCGGAATTGCAGGAGCGCAATCTCGAGCTGGTGAGGCTGACACGGGCAAAGAGCGACTTCCTGGCGCGAATGAGCCATGAAATTCGCACGCCCATGAACGGCATTGTGGGCATGACCGAATTGATTGCGCGCACCGACCTGACGCCGCAGCAGCGCCAGTTTACCGGCACGGTGAAGACCTCGGCGCGGGCCTTGCTTCGCATCATCAACGATATTCTCGACCTCTCCAAGGTCGAGGCGGGCCGCATCGATATCGAGGCGCAGCCGTTCGATCTGAATGAGCTGCTGAGCGAGGTGGCCGAGCTGTTTGCCAATCAGACCGACAGCAAGCAGGTTGAGCTGATTGTCTCGCCGGCAGTGGATTTGCGCGCTCCGGTGGTGGGCGACGCATTTCGAATTCGACAGATCCTGGTCAATCTGGTCGGCAATGCGGTGAAGTTCACCGCGCGCGGCGAGATTGTGCTATCGGCCGAATTGCTGAAGTGGCGCGACGCCCAGGCCTGTGTAGCCATAGCGGTACGCGACAGTGGCATCGGTATGCCGTCCGAGGTCATTGAACGGGTATTCGAACCCTTCTCGCAAGCGGATGAATCGAGCACGCGACGCTACGGCGGCACTGGTCTGGGACTGGCCATCTGTAAAGAGTTGACCGAACGAATGGGCGGCAGCATTCGAGCGCGCAGTTTGGCGGGCGCGGGCTCTACCTTCACCCTGGAACTGATGCTGCCGGTGATCGCGGCGAGCGCAGCAGAGGCGCCGCCTCAGGTCGCAGGAGTGGATGTGGGCAAAGTGGTCGTGGTCACCTCGCGGGTCTCCCTCGCCGATGCGCTGGGCCGACAATGTGCTCTGCTGGGCGCACGAGCCGAACGGGTGGAGCCCCAACAGGCACTGCGGCAACTGGCGCTGCTCAGATCCTGTACGCGCGTGCTGGTCGTCGATGTCGATGCGTGTCAGCGAGAGGCTGCGCTGCTCACACACGCGTGGGCGGAAAGCGGCGCCGCAGCGCCCGACGGCAGCGACGGGGTCGGGCGCCTGGTGTTGCTGGGCAGCCCTGCGGCTTTGAGCGCCACCGCTCAATTTGCTTCGAGTTCCGAGGCGGTGCTCGTCAGCAAGCCCATGCGCACGGCCACTCTGCGTGATTTACTGGGCGATACCTCAGGTGAAGTGCCGGGTGATGTCCCGGCTGATGCGCCGAGCGCACTGGAACTTCTGCTAGCCGACGCATCGCCCGAGATCAGAGGGAGCGAGCCGACGCTACGCGGACACGTGCTGGTGGTTGAGGACCATGAGGTCAACGCCGCGGTGGCGGCCGGCATGCTGCGCGAACTGGGCTGCTCCTGCTCTGTGGTCGGTGACGGGCGCGAAGCCGTCGCGCGGGCGAGCAGCGAACTCTTCTCGGCCATACTCATGGATACGCACATGCCGGGCATTGATGGCCTGACGGCGACGCGATTGATTCGCCAGGTACAGGGTCCGCAGCAGCGCACGCCCATCATCGCCCTCACGGCCGATCCCTCCGCAGCGCATCGACGCGCCTGTATGCAAGCCGGCATGGATGATTTCCTGGGCAAGCCGGTTACCTTGGCGGAACTTCGAGCGACTTTGGCGCGGTGGCTGCCGGTGGATGCTGAAGCGCCGGAGCGCCCGGAAGTGAATCCCAAGACCCCGCGAGCCGGAGCCTTGTCCACCGTGGCGTTGCAACGCATTGCGGCACTGGAACGCCCCGGAAGCACCGGCCTGGTACAGCGAGTGGCCAGCTTGTTCGTGGCCAAATCCGCGCAACAGCTGGATGCCATCAGACAGGCGCTACTTTCAGGCGACCTGGCGGTGGTTCGCCATCAGTGTCATTCACTCAAGTCGGCCGCTGCCCATGTCGGCGCGGACGGCTTAGCCCGCGTCTCGGCCCAGCTGGAGGCAGCCGCGGTGGCGGCGGACCTGAGCACCGCGCGCATTCTGGGGATAGAGCTGGAGGTAGCGGGGCAGGCGGCCGCGGCCATGCTGCGCGAGGAAATCGCCAGGCGTATTGCATGAACGGAATAGTGCAACCGCGACCGACGGCGCTAATAGCCGAAGACGACGACATCGACCGACTGCTATTGGCCGAGGCCACGGAGCTGGCAGGCTTTTCAGTGACTGCCGTGGCCGATGGCGCCGCCGCGCTCGCCAAGGCTCAGGCGCAGCACTTCGACATTGGCCTGTTCGATGTCGAGATGCCGGGACTGAACGGCTATGAACTGTGTCGTCAAGTGCGGCGCATCCTTCAGCTGGTGCATCTGCCTATTGTGATGATCACCGGTCGTGACGATGCGGCGTCGATTGAAGCGGCGTACGAGGCCGGCGCCACCGACTTTGTTTCAAAGCCGTTGAATTGGACTCTCGTTCCCTACCGCCTTCGGTACATATTGCGCAATGCCGACGCCGAGAAGCGCATTCGTGAACTGGCCTATGTCGACAGCGTGACCGGGTGGCCCAATCGCGCTCGTTTCCTGGAGCAATTGCACGGTGCGCTGACGCCTGCAGCGAGCGCTGTCAACGCCAACGCCAACGCCGGCACCCACGCCGGCGCCAGCGCTCAGGCCGATGGCGGGTCGCTCGCGGTGTTGAGTCTTGAAGTGGATGGGTTTACGCGCATTGCCGAGACATTTGGTTTGGGAGTGGCCAACCAGGCCATGCGTGCCTTCGCAAGCCGCCTGCAGGCCTGCCTGCCCGCCGGCGTCAACAGCCTGGGGGGCCTGCACGCGGCGCGCTTTGAGCGCGGACATTTCGCGCTGTGCGTGCACGGTCCACGAGCCCGCCAGGACGTGGAGGCCTTGGCTGCGAGAATTGCCAGCGGCTGCAGTGAGCTAGTGGATTGTGGCGAGCACCGATTCTTCCTGCGGCCGGACATGGGCATCGCGCTATCGCCGGAACACAGCGACAGGGCGGCTGAGTTGCTCATGTACGCAGACTCCGCCAAGCATCAGGCGAAGGTATCTGGCGCGGACGCCGCGGTGGTCTACGCCGAGGAGATCGGCACCAAGGCGCGGGCGCGTCTGACGCTCGATGGCGAGTTGCGCCGTGCGGTGCGCGATCAGCAGCTGAGGCTCCATTTTCAGCCCAAGGTGCGGGTCAGCGATGGCGGCCTGACCGGGGTGGAGGCGTTGCTGCGCTGGCACCACCCCGACCTGGGAGAGATTCCACCACGCGACTTCATTCCGCTCGCCGAAGAGTCGGGACTGATATTGGAGCTGGGCGACTGGGTGATACGCGCGGCCTGCAAGCAGCTCAGGCAGTGGCGCGATGAGGGCTTTGAGACCACGATTGCCGTCAATGTTGCCAGCCCGCAATTCATGCACGGGAATCCGTCCCGCACGATCCGCGAAGCCGCCGCCGATGCCGGCGTGGAGCCCGCGCGGCTGCTGGTGGAAATTACCGAGTCGGTGCTGGCCAGCGACCTGACCGGCGTGCGCGCGGGCCTCGAGGCCGTGCGCGCCCTGGGATGTCGGGTGGCGGTCGACGACTTTGGGACGGGTTATTCATCCCTGGCCTATTTGAAGGAACTGCCCATCGATGAGCTGAAGATCGATCAGGCGTTCCTGCGCCTTGTGGATGTGGAGGCCACCAATGCCGCCATTTACGCGGCCATTATCAATCTGGCCCGGCAGCTGCGGCTGAGTATCACGGCCGAAGGCGTTGAAACGGCGGGGCAGCTGGCGTGGCTGAGGGCCCAGGGGTGCGATGAGGCACAGGGGTACTTGATCGCCCGGCCCATGCCGCAGTGGGAGCTGCGCCGGCGCTTCGGGCCGCCACGCGACAAGCAGCTGGTCAACCCGCAGCAGGTCAATCAGGCTTCTTAGGCCTCTTTGGACTCTTAGGTCGGCATCAGGCTCGGCCGTCGGACGTAGGGCATCACCTCGAGAATCGCGCCGCTGTTCAGGCGTCCTTGTACCGCGCGCCAGAAATGGGCGCCGAGCAATTCCGCATGATCCTTCATGAAGGCCGTGCGCTGCGAGGCGGTAAAGGGCAGGAAATTGCCGAAGGTCTCTGGGAATACATCCGCGTCCTCAACGGCGAACCAGGGTTCGGCGCTCATCTCCTCCTCGTAATCCCGGGCCTGGGGCAGGTCGCGGAACTTGCAGGCATTGAGGGGAACCACCTCGTCGTAATCATAGAACACCACCCGCCCCTGTTGGGTGACGCCAAAGTTCTTGGCCAGCAGGTCACCTGCGAAGATATTGGTGTAGGCCAGATCGCGCAGCGCGCAGCCGTAATCGAGCGCCGCCTGTTGCGCCAGATTGGCCGGTGCTGAAGCCAGATACAGATCCAGCGGTGTGACGCGCCGTTCCACATACAGGTGATCGAACACCAGATCGTCGCCGTCCACATGCACGCTGTCAGCCGCATCTGCCTGCAGTTCCGCCAGTACCTGGGCGGAAAATCGCCGGCGCGCAAATCGCAGCCGGCGAAATTCCTGGGCGTCTACCAGTCGGCCGGCGCGATCGTGCTTGAACACGAATTCGTAGCGTGCCTGCACGTCGCCGCGACTGAGATTCTTCTGCACGGGGATGTGGTCGCGAATCACCTTGAATACAACGTCCAGGGACGGGAGCGTGAAGCAGATCATCACCAACCCGCGCTGACCCGGCGCCAGGTCAAATAAATCGTGCGAGTTCTGCAGATGGTGGACCAGGCTTCGATGACGTTCGGTCTTGCCCTGTTTGGCGCGACCCAGCACGGTGAAGAGTTCTCCCACGGGCGCATTGGGCACCAGACGGCGCAGGTAACGCACGGCGTCGGCCACATGGTCCAGATCGACGTGGAAATAGGAGCGCGCGTAGCCGAACAGATTGCCCAGTTCCGCTTCGGTCAACATGACATTGTCCAGTGTTACGCCCTGATCGGCGTGCTGAAAGGCCAGCGCCAGGGGCATCTGAAATCCTCGGCCCACCACTCTACCCACGACATAGGCGCGGGTGAAATGAAAGAAGATTTCGCTCACCACTTCGATGGCGACGATTTCACGCGACCCGTGCGCGTCGGCGGTGTCCTTGCTGCCGCAATCGCTGCGAGTATCGAGCTGCATTTGCAACTGCAATTGGGCGGCCACCACCGCGGCGCTGCTGTTCAGGTCGGCCCAGGGCGTGGGCAGGTCGATGCCTTGCAGGAGCGTGCGTGCCAGGTCCAATAGAGTGCCGGGATTGGCATGGGTGACCAGTGGTACCTGGGTGCCGGCATGGGCCAGCGGATCCAGGTCAGTGGCCACAAATTCGATTGCGGGGGCGACGCCCACGGTCTTGAATATCCGGCGCGTCACCGAGCTGAAGTAGGTCTTGCAGAATTCACTGTCGGGCAGTCCATCGATCAAATTGGCAAAATGTCGCTTGACCTCGTGCCAGAAGGATTCCTGGTGCGAGGGCGCGCCGATAGTCCGCTGCACCTCCACAATGGTGCGCCGAACGTGCTGATCGTATAGCTCGATGCGCTCGACCGCGTCCTGCTGACTGCCATGCCAGTCGCGCGCTTCGAAGCGCGCGCGCGCGCGACGCGTGAGGTCGCGAAAACTGGCGTTATAGGCCAGGAATCCTTCCACCACCTGCTGGGCGCATTGACCGGCACGGAGCGCTGAGGTGAAGGCCAGGCTGACCGCGCCGGGCCTGGAGCGATGCCCGAGGGCCGAGGCTTCGGGCGACTCGCTGAGCAGCGCGGTCATGATGGCCTACCCGCTCCTCAACCTGCGGCGCGCCGGAATTGCTGCTCCTCGGTGCTGCCGGTGAGGGCGGCAATAGAGGAGGGCCCGGCCACTATGGTCTGTGTGACGGCATCGAAATATCCGGCGCCGACCTCGCGTTGGTGACGGGTGGCCGTATAGCCGGTGCGTTCGGCGCGAAACTCGGCTTCCTGCAAGGCCACGTAGGCGGTCATCTGCGACTCGCGGTAACCGCTGGCCAATTCGAACATCGAATAATTCAGGGCGTGGAAGCCGGCCAACGTGATGAACTGGAACTTATAACCCATGGCGGCCAGTTCGCGCTGGAAGCGGGCGATGGTCAGATCATCCAGCTTCCGTTTCCAATTGAACGAGGGCGAGCAGTTATAGGCCAGCAACTTGCCCGGGAAGTGCTTATGAATGCCTTCGGCAAAATGCCGCGCTTCCTCCAGATCCGGGGTGCCGGTCTCACACCACACCAGGTCGGCGTAGGGAGCGTAGGCGAGGCCGCGGTCGATGGCCTGGTCCAGCCCGTTGCGTACGGGAAAGAATCCTTCGCTGGTGCGCTCCTTGGAGACGATGAAGGCGTGATCGCGCGGGTCGATGTCCGAAGTGAGGAGGGAAGCGGCCTCCGCGTCGGTACGAGCGACCAGTAGCGTGGCCACGCCGCACACATCGGCCGCCAGGCGGGCGGCCACCAGCTTGTTGACCGCTTCCTGGGTGGGTACCAGCACTTTGCCACCCATGTGGCCGCATTTTTTGGCCGAGGAGAGTTGATCTTCAAAATGCACGCCGGCGGCCCCGGCCTCGATCATCTGCTTCATCAGCTCGAAAGCATTGAGTACGCCACCGAAACCGGCTTCGGCGTCGGCGACGATGGGTTTGAGCCAGTCGATGCTGGCATCGCCTTCCGCGTGTTGGATCTCATCGGCGCGACGCAGGCAGTTGTTGATGCGGCGTACGGCGGCCGGCACCGAGTCGGCCGGGTACAACGATTGATCGGGGTACATCTGGCCGGCCAGGTTCGCATCGCCCGCCACCTGCCAGCCGGACAGGTAAATGGCATCGAGGCCGGCTTTGACCTGCTGCATGGCTTGGTTGCCGGTAAGCGCGCCCAGGGCGTTGACGAACGGTTTGGCGTGCAGGTATTCCCACAGCTTCTCCGCGGTGACACGCGCAATGGTGTGCTCGACTCCGAACGTGCCGCGCAAGCGAACCACGTCCTCCGCTGAGTAGGGGCGGGTGACGCCATGCCAGCGGGGATTGGTGGCCCAGTCGTGGCGGAGCGCGGCTGCGGCCGCAGCGTTTGCAGCCGCTGCAGTGGCTTTGGCGCTGGCATTGGGGCTGGTTTCGGTCGCTGTTTTCATGGCAGGTACTCGTAGGCTGGCAGGGTAAGGAACTCGTCGAACTCGTCGTTGGTCACCATATAGGCGAACAGGCGCGCCGCCGTGGAATAGGCGCCGGCGGCGAAGCGCTGAGCACCGACGGAGCGGCGCACGGCATCCAGCTCCTCGGCTATCGATTGATCGACTCGCGCCGCTGTGATTTCAGCGCCGTCGCTGCTGCGGGCGCCATGGCGTATCCATTGCCAGAGCTGGGCGCGACAGATCTCGGCCGTGGCGGCGTCTTCCATCAAATCATAGAGCGGCACGCACCCTGAGCCCTCGAGCCAGGCGGCCAGGTACTGCAGGCCGACGCGAATGTTATGCCGCAGGCCTGCCTCAGTGATGGTCCCAACCGGTATGCGCAGCAGATCGGCGGCGGTGACTTGCACCTCGTCACGCATGACGTGCAGCTGGTTGGGGGCGTGCGCACTGTCAAAGGCCTGGTAGGCGACGGCGGCCAGACCGGGGTGCGCGACCCACGTGCCATCGTGACCGGCGGCCACTTCACGTCGCTTGTCCGCCAGCACTCGGGCCATGGCGGCATCATTCGCGCGCGCGTCGCTTCGAATGGGAATCTGCGCTGCCATGCCGCCCATGGCATGGGCGCCGCGACGGTGGCAGGTTTGGATCAGCAGTGCCACATAGGAGCGCAGGAAATGACAGTCCATGGTTACGCTGGCGCGGTCGGGCAGGACGCTGTCGGAGCGGCTGCGCAGTTTCTTGATGAAGCTGAAGATGTAGTCCCAGCGGCCGCAATTCAGGCCGACAATGTGTTCGCGCAGTTCGTAGAGAATTTCCTCCATCTCAAAGGCCGCCGGCAGGGTCTCGATGAGCACTGTGGCTTTGATCGTGCCCGCGGGCAGTCCCAACTGCGCCTGTGCGGCCAGAAAAACCTCGTTCCAGAGGCGCGCCTCGAGGTGGCTTTCCAGCTTCGGCAGGTAGAAATATGGTCCGCTGCCGCGGCGGCGGAGCGCTTCGTGGTTGGTGGCCAGGTACACGGCAAAGTCGAACAGTGCGCCGGACATGGCTTCGCCGTCGATCAGCACGTGCTTCTCGGGCAGGTGCCAGCCGCGAGGGCGCACCATCAGAATAGCCGTCCGCTCATTCAAGGTGTAACGCTTGCCACTGCTGGGATCGACATAGTCGATGGTGCGGTTGATCGCATCGCGGAGGTTAATCTGGCCGCGGATCAGATTGTCCCAAGTGGGCGCGGTGGAATCCTCGAAGTCCGCCATGAACGCCTGCACCGGGGCGTTGAGCGCATTGATGATCATCTTGCGATCCACGGGGCCGGTGATCTCCACGCGTCGATCGAGCAGCTCAGTCGGCACGCTTCCCACGCGCCAGCATTGGTCAGCACGAACCGCGGCCGTCTCGGCCAGGAAATCCGGCAGCACCCCGCCATCAAACTGGCGCTGGCGCGCCTCGCGCGCGGCCAGCAGCTGCAGGCGGCGCGCATTGAACTGGCGATGGAGTGACCCCAGCAACTGACGCACCGGCTCGGTGAGCAGCGCGGCACTGTGCGTGGCGGGCAGGGCGCGCACCTGGAAAACGTGGCTGCCCGCGGGCGGCGTCCCCGCTGCAGGGGCTGCACCCGGCATCACCGCTGGGGCAGGTTGAGGCCGGCTTTGCGGCATGAGTTGTGCGTTCATGGGGTTAACATAGCAACAGCGAAGCGGTAAAGTTGACTGCGGAAAATTCACAATGTAAATTTCACAAAACATGGGTACCTCGATACGCAAGAGCCATCTGCTCGGCACCAAACTGCGCACGGTGCGCAAGCGCAACGGGCTCACGCTCGATGAACTGTCGGCGCGCTGCGTGCAGCTTGATGCGGAGGTGGCGCCCTCGGTGTCGTACCTGTCGATGATCGAGAGTGGCAAGCGCGTGCCATCAGAGAGCGTGCTGCAGCTCCTGGCGGGCATCTTCCAGCGAACGCCGGCCTGGTTCCGGGATGACAATCCCGCTACCGAGGACGCGGGCCGAGGACCGAGTGGTCTGGAGCGCGGGCGTGCCCAGAGTACCGGGACGCCGCTGGAGCCGGCATTCCTGTTCTCCAAGGATCTGCTGCAGGCGGCCATCCCGGAGCTGCTGGCACAAACCGGCACCAGCGGCCGGCAGTTTGCTCACTTGCTGATCCGCTCGCACCAGGAGCTCTCGCGCAATGATTTCCCGGACTTGGAGCGCGCCGCGGAGAGCATCGGCGGGCGGCAATTCCCTCTCGGGGTGGAGGATTTGCAGCGCCTGTGCAAGAAGCAGGGGCTGCGACTGCGGTGGTTCGACCGCCCGCCGGTGCTGGCGCGCGACAAGGATCGTGAGGTGCGGAGCGTCGTGCGCTCGTTCTTTGAGGCCCCGCGCACCGTTTATCTTAATCGCGAGCTGCAGTCGGACGAGGCGCGGCTGAAGTTTGATCTGGCCTCGCACCTCGGTCACCTGGCGCTGCACGGCGGCGACGGTTTGAAAACGGTGCACGCCACGGGCGGGGAGATGGGGGGCAGTCCGGAATCGGGCTTGAGTATGGCCGCCGGGCTCAACCACCAGGACGTGCTGCACGCGTGGCGCGACTTCGAGTGCAGTTTCTTCGCCGGGGCGCTCTTGTGTCCGAAAATTCCGTTTCGGCGGTTCCTGGCCAGCGAGCGCTACCGGGTGGAGGCGGGCAAGAAGATCGCATTGACGCCGGCCGTGGTGATGCGGCGCATGACCAAGGTTTCGCCCTACCCCTACTGGCATTTCTTCGATGCCTACCCGCCCGGCTACCTGCGTGCCGTGTACCGCGGCAACGACATTCCGCTGCCCTGGGGCAACATGGCCCAGGTGAGCGATCCGTGTCCGCACTGGGCCGTATTTCGGATGCTCGGGGAGCGCAAGGAGCGCAGTTCGCAGATCTCGGTGCTGCGCGACGGGCAACGCTCACTGCTGTACTGCTGCCACACCGTGCGCACGCACGACATGGCGCGCAATCCCCACGTGCTCTCGGTGGGCATCGATTTGTTGCCGGCCATGCGCGCCAATGGCATCGACGCCGAGGCCCAGGTACAGCAGATCGCCGAAGCATGCCTGAACAATCGCGGCCAGGCGCCCATTGCGGCCGCACCGCGCGCGGCCATCGAGGCCATCGCCAAGGTGCTGAACATCGCCTGGCTGGAGGATGCGCTGGTCAACCCGGCCAGTATCATCTGCCCGCGCAGCAACAACTGTCAGCGCGCTGAGGCCTGCGTTCCGGGCGGCGCCTCGCGGGCGCTGGAAATCGCCGACGTGCGCGCGGAAATCATCAGCCAGAAATCCTAGCGCGAGCACTGCGCGCACTGCGGGCCGTCCGGCCGCTAATCGCGGAAATTCTCGAACTGCAAGGGAACTTCGCTCTCGAGCTTGCGCAGCAGCGCGATGGCCGTCTGCAAATCGTCGCGCTTCTTGCCGCTGACGCGCAGTTTGTCGCCATTGATCTGGGCCTCCACCTTGAGTCTAGCCTCCTTGAGGCTGGTGGCGAGCTTCTTAGCCTGCATCTGCTCGATGCCTTGTTTGACGGTGAGGGTGCGGCGGGTCTCGGCCAGATTGCTGGCGACATCGCCTACGTCCAGGCAGCGCGGGTCGATGCCGCGGGCGCTCAGGCGCAAGCGCAGGATATCGAGCAACTGGTCCAGCTGATATTCACTGGCCGCGTACTGGGTGACCACGTAATCGGTCAATTCCAAGCGCGCGCTGGTGCCGCGAAAGTCATAGCGCTTTTCCAACTCGCGCTTGGCCTGATCCACGGCATTGGTCAGTTCGTGCTGGTCGACTTTGGAGACCACATCAAATGAGGGCATGGGTGGCGTTGGTGGCGGAGGAGGGAGCCGTTTTAACATGCGCCGCCACAGCGTGCCAATATGTCAAGCGCTGCCACGCGCCGCGCAGTGCAATTCCTGCTTGCGGTCGCCTCGTCAGGCTAAACTCGCAACTGAATCACGGGACCGCTTTCACCAGTACGCTACGCTGGGCGGCAACTAGATGATTCGAGGCTAGGGAAAATAAATGGTTATGCCGCGCCGGGTCCGATTGCTCCTCCGGGCGTGCGCCGGTGGCGTGCTGCTGCTAACGGCATGCCACGATCACTCAAACGCGGTGCTCCGCTCGACTGCGAATGGTGGCGTAGATGTCGGCGCCGCGCAGCGCATGGTGCTGCCCTTGACGGCGGGCCAATCGATGCCAGCGAACAGTCCCGGTTTGGATGAACACGTCCACCGCAATGTGATGCGTGCCGCCCTGGCCGACGAGGTGCAGCTGCCCGACGGCACGGGCGGGGTGCGGGTGGCGCAGCGTTATTACCACACGATACGCGCGTGCCGACTGATGGACGGGAGCTTCAGCACGAACTGTCCCGCGCCCGCGCCTGCCACCGCGCTCAAAGCGCCATGAGGCCTGGCATGCGGGCTGTCATGGCCGGGCTTTTGGGCTTGAGTCTGTCGATCCGCGTAGATGCCGCGATCCTCACCATACAGGTGATGGACGCGGCGGGAGAAGGCTTCAATGATCCGACTCCCTTCACGCCCATCGGCGGTAATTCGGCTGCTACCTTGGGTCAGGCGCGGCTGAACGTATTTACGGAAGCGGCCCGGCTCTGGGGGCAGCTCATAAACAGCAACGTGACCATCGTGATCGAGGCCAGGTTCGATCCACTCACCTGCAGCGCCAACAGCGGCGTGCTGGGCTCGGCCGGCCCCACCTGGATCTTTCACGATTTTCCCGGTGCACCGCTCCCCAATGTTTATTACCCGGCGGCGCTGGCCGATGCTTTGCATGGCAGCAACCTGGCCGGTACCAACAGCAGCGGGGTGCAGTACGGGTTTACGGACATCACCGCCACATTCAACAGCTCGATCAACGGCGATGTGAACTGTCTGGGTGGGAGCTTCTTTTATCTGGGGTTGGATCATCAGCTCAGCGGACACAACGACGGGCGCACCTACGTAGCGGACCTCCTCGGTGTGGTATTGCATGAATTGGGGCATGGGTTGGGATTCGTGTCGCTGGTGGATCAGACCGGGGCGGGGGTGGCCGACAGCAGCGGGGTGGTGCGCCTGGGGGTGTTCGAACAGTTTGTGTATGACGAGGGCGCCGCCCAGTTCTGGTCCCAGATGAGCAACGCCCAGCGCGCCCAATCTGCCACCGGTCAGAGTGCGGGCGGCAATGCCGGGCTGGTGTGGAATGGCGCGCAGGTCAACGGGCATCATCAGCGCCTCACCGCGGGCTTGAGCAGTGCGGGTCACGTGCGCCTGTTCGCACCGGCCGTTTACGATGCCAGCTCGTCGGTGTCGCACTGGGATATGAGCGCGACACCGGACCTGTTGATGGAGCCGCGCTACACCTTGGACACTGGCAATCACACCGACCTTACCACCTGCGCGCTTTATGATCTGGGCTGGGTGGGTGGCTTCTGTCCGGACGAGCTCACGGCCGTGGCAGGTCAGCCGCTGGCCATCACCTTGCAAAGCGAAAACATCGACGGCAGCCCCGTCACCTTCACCATTACCGCGCCGCCTGCGCACGGCACCGTGGGCGCGATCAGTGGCGCGACGCTCACTTACACGCCGGCTGCAGGCTTCGTGGGCGCTGATCAATTCAGTTTCCAGGTCAGCGACGCCATCGTGAGTCCTGATCTGGCCGTGGTATCTATCAACGTCCAAGCCGCGGCCAGTGGCGGCGGGAGCCCAGGCGGCGCGGGCGGCCAGGCGGGCAGCGGAGGCGGTGGATCGTTGGTATGGCCGGAGGCCATCGCGCTGGGCGTGGCAATGTGCTGGGTGATCTGGCGGCGTCGGCGTGCGCCGGCCCTCAGGCGGCGCGTTGGAGCGCGGCTGCATTAGGCTGGCGAGCAGTCCAGTCGGCCAGCTGCCACAGTAGCAGTTGACCTTGATTGGTCTCGACCAGCGCCGTGCAGTTTTCCACCCAGTCGCCGGTGTTGCAGTATTGCACGCCTTCGAAGCGGGTCAGCAGCGGGCGGTGAATGTGTCCGCAGATGATGCCATCCAGGCCACGCTGCTGCGCGATCCGCACTGCAGCCTGTTCGAAGCGCTGCACGTAACGCATGGCATTACCGACGCGCGACTTGATGTAGGTGGCCAGCGACCAGTAGGGGAAACCACACAGGCGGCGCAGCCGATTGCAAAGCCGGTTCAAACCCAGAATCAGATCGTAACCGCCTGAACCCAGAGCCGCCAGCCAGCGGCTGCAATGCACGCTGCCTTCGAATTCATCGCCGTGCATCACCAGCAAGCGCTCGCCGCGGGTCGTGGTGTGCACGATTTCCCGGTGCACTTCGAGGTTGCCAAACACCATACTGGTCAGATCCCGCATTTCCACGTCGTGGTTGCCCGGCACGTAAATCACGCGCGTCCCGTGCTTGGCCTTGCCCAGTATGGTGCGCAGCACGTCGCTGTGCAGTTGCGGCCAGAAGAAGCTGCGGCGCAGGCTCCACACGTCCACGATATCCCCCACCAGGTACAGCTCGTCCATCTGCACCGTGCGCAGGAACTGCAGCACCAAGTCGGCCCGGCACTCGCGTGCACCGAGGTGGATGTCCGACAAAAACGCGCTGCGGACATGGAGGGCTGGGAGGCGCTGGTGGCTGTCCATGGCGGAGAGCATCCACGCCATGCGTGGCAGTCGCGTTGCGAATGCGTTACAAAGCTGTTAAATCATAAGCTTGGCGACATAAGCTGGTGTGTCACTGCGGTGACGGATTCTACGGGAGTAGTGAGTCGTGAAATCGAGCCCATCGTGTCCGCTATCCTGAATTTTGCCACCCTGCCGGCGCCCACCGAGAGCGCCCCCGCGCCCGGCAATGTGCTGCGAGGGAGTCCAAAGCAGCAGATCTGGAATGTGCTGTCCTCGGGCGATGGACGCTTTCATGTCGGCCAATGGGCCTCGGGGGTAGGTGCGTGGCGGGTGCAGTACACCGAATATGAGCTGTGTCACCTGCTGGAAGGTGTTGTGCGGATCAGTGACGAGCACGGCGTCGCGCGGTCTTATAAGGCGGGTGACACCTTCGTCATCGAGCGCGGGTTCAGCGGTGTCTGGGAAGTGGTGGAAGCGTGCCGCAAGGTTTACGCCATTTACGAGTAAGCAGCGCAGTACCGTGAATAACAAAGGGCCCCGGTCCTGCGGATCCGGGGCCCCGTAGTCTTGGCCAGCCAAATCAGAACTTGTACAGAGCCGCGAGCCAGGCCTGCGTTATATTGCCCGAGCTGAAGGCATCGTTCTTGTCATACCGACCTTCGAGGCGAAACTCGTAATTCTTGCTGGGCGCGTAGCCGAAGGTTACCGTACCCTCGTCCACCTTCAGTTCAGGGCCGACGAGCGCCGTATTGGCAAAACCTTCCTTGTCATCAAGGTACTCGACTCGCACCGAGGTGCGCCACTTGTCGTTGATAGCGTAGTTCAGATACGCCGCGGCGCCGTACCAGCTGGCGGTAGAGCCACCGGTAATATTCTGTTGATCCCAGTCCGCATTGACGATGACGGTAACGGCCGAGCTCACCGTCCAAGTCGCAACCGCATCCAACAGCGCTTTCTTGCCCAGTCTGTGCAGGCCATTGGCGGTTGTGCCGTTCTGGTCCCCATAGTACGCGGCGGCCGTGAAGGCAAACGTCTTGGAGGGCGTGAGCGAGGCGCCCAGTTCAACGGTCTTGCCATTGCCCACGCTGGTCTCGGCATTCCAGCCGTCGTTCAGACCCACCATGAAGCTGGCGGTGTCGCTGGCCGCGTAGGTTACGCGGGCACCAGTGTGTGTGACTGGTTCGCTGTACCAGAACAGGAGTGAACGGGTGATGTTGGTGTTGCCCGTTGGCGCGGCGACTTCCGCGCCGGCCAGAGTGACGTACTTACCCATGATCACGGTACTCTTACCCGCTACGTATTGCGCAAAGCCCTGAACGATGTCGAACTTCGTGCTGCTGCTGGTGGCGCCGTAACCGTATCCGGGCGCGTAGTTGCCATTGGCCTCCGTGCCGGCCGCGACTTGCACCAGGGCGCCAAAACCCGTGGCCGGTTGCATGGCGAGCGTGAAGGACGCTTGATTGAGGGCAAAGGTGCTGTAGTCGGCCGAGGAATCGTGCGCGATCGAGCCGGTGGCGTCCACGTAACCGGTGACGGTCAGTCCCGACGCGCCGAGCACATCAGAGAGCGTCGGGCCGGTGGGTTTTGCGGGAGCTGCCGGTGCGGCGGCGGCCGCGGGCGCGTCGTCAGCGAATGCGCCGTCTGCCCAGGCGGCGGCCAGTATCAGGCTAAGCGTTGCCGCTGTTTTTCCAAACATACTCATTAATCCATCTCCGTCGTTGGGACTTGCTGTAAGGGTAGAAAAAAGGCGGCACCGAGGCATCGGGGCAAATGGGGGTCATGATGAATCCGGCACCGCCTGCCTATCACAAAGCACATAGCGTGCCAGGGGCGTGGCGAGGGCGCCGCGTACGCCTGCGGACGCCCCAACTGGGGCGCCATTGGACGTTCAAGTCATTGAAAAAACTATATAAAATGTGAGTGACGCCATGGTGTGCGCGGCGCAACATTCTGAGGGTCGAGGCAATTTTGCAACGCTCGGAGCACACCCCACCCGGGAGCAAAGCGGTCGGTGTGCACCAATTCGGTGATCGCGTCGGTGCGCCTGCACCAACGCGGCATCGAATTCCACCCGAGCCGCGCACCTTTCAGGTGAAAATGCGCGCATGAGCGAGCACCCTGAAAATATTGATTGGCATCAGCGCGCGCGGGCCCTCCAGCCGCGGGGTGAGGCGGTGATCGGTGGGCGCCGAGTGGCCGCGCAAGACGGCGCGACGTTTGCCTGTCTCAGTCCCATCGACGGGCGCGAGATTGCCCGGGTGGCAGCCGGCGATGCTCGGGACATCGATGCAGCGGTGCGCGAGGCGCGCGCGAGTTTCGAGAGCGGCGTGTGGGCTAAACAGTCGCCGGCACGACGCAAACGCGTGCTGCTGCGATTTGCCGATTTGATCGAACGCAGCACCGAGGAACTCGCGCTGCTGGAAACGTTGGACATGGGCAAACCCATCCACGATTCCCTGAAAGTGGACCTGCCGGCCACGGCGCGCTGCCTGCGCTGGTACGCCGAAGCCATCGACAAGATTTACGGCGAGGTGGCGCCCACCGGGCCTGACGCACTGGCGCTGATCACGCGCGAGGCCGTGGGCGTGGTGGGGGCGATAGTGCCGTGGAATTTTCCTCTGATAATGGCCGCTTGGAAGATTGCGCCGGTGTTGGCTTGCGGAAACTCCCTGGTGCTCAAGCCTTCGGAGAAATCGCCCTTGAGCGCGCTGCGACTGGCGGAACTGGCGCTCGAGGCTGGACTCCCACCCGGGGTCTTCAACGTGGTGCCCGGCTACGGGCACACGGCCGGCAAGGCGCTGGCGCTGCACATGGATGTGGATTGCATCGCCTTTACCGGCTCGACGGCCACCGGGAAATTGGTGGCGCAATATGCGGCGCAATCGAATCTCAAGCGCATGTCACTGGAGTGCGGGGGGAAGAGTCCGAACATCGTGATGGCCGACTATCCCGATCTGGAGCGCGCGGCCCAGGCTGCGGCCGGAGCGATCTTTTACAACCAAGGCGAGATGTGCTCGGCCGGCTCGCGCCTGTTGGTGCAGGAGAGCATCCGCGGACCGTTCCTGGAACGCGTGGCGGCGATTGCGCGCGCGTTGGTTCCGGGCGATCCGCTGGATGGCGCCACGCGCATGGGGGCGCTGGTGGATGAGCCGCAGACCCTGCGGGTGCTGGAGTACATCGCCTCCGGGTTGCAGGAGGGCGCCGAAATCACAGCGGGTGGGAAACGCGTGCGGCAGGAGAGCGGCGGGTGCTACATCGAGCCCACCGTATTCACAGGCGTCCAAGCCACCATGCGCATCGCGCGCGAGGAAATCTTCGGCCCGGTACTGTCCGCCATCAGCTTTCAGGACTTGGACGAGGCCATTCGCGTCGGGAACGGCGGCATTTACGGACTGGCCGCCGCCATCTGGACCCGCGATATCACTGCGGCGCACCGGGCCGCTCGCGCGCTGCGCGCCGGCGTGGTGTACGTCAATTGTTACGACGCCGATGACATCACCGTGCCGTTTGGGGGTTACAAGCAATCGGGGCAGGGCCGCGACAAGTCACTGCACGCCTTTGACAAGTACACCGAACTGAAGACCACTTGGATCGATCTGGCGTGAGTCCAGCTCCGTTGTCCTTCATGGCCACCGCGCCGCGCGGCCTGGCCGACCTGGTGGCGCGTGAATTGCGCACCGTGGGCGTCACGGAACTGCGCGAGCGAACGGGAGGGGTGCTGTTTCAAGGCACGCTGGCGCAAGGTTACGCCGCCTGCCTGTGGTCGCGGGTGGCCAGTCGCGTGCTGCTGCAGGTGGCACAATTCGAAGCGGCCACCACCGAGGCGGTGTACGCGGCAGTGCGCGGCGTCGACTGGGGGGTGCACATCGATGCCACCAAAACGCTGGCCTGTGAATTTACTGGACAGCATCCCAGCATTACCCACAGCCACTTTGGCGCACTGAAAATCAAAGACGGCATCTGCGATCAGTTGCGCGAGGCGGGCGGCGCTCGGCCCGATATCGATCTGGAGCGACCGGCCGTGCGGGTGGTGGCGCACGCACAGTCGCACGGGGCGGCGACGCGTGGAGCAGCGACACACGAGGACGCGCGCGGCACAGTGGTGAGTCTGTTTATTGATCTGGCAGGCGAAGGATTGCATCGGCGCGGGTACCGTCAGCGCGGCGGTGAGGCGCCGCTCCGAGAGAATCTGGCGGCCGGCATCTTGCTGCGAGCCCGCTGGGCGGAAATCGCGGCGGCGGGCGGGGAGTTTCTGGATCCCTTGTGCGGCTCGGGCACGCTGCCCATCGAGGCGGCGATGATTGCCGCGGACCGGGCGCCGGGGTTGCTGCGCGACTACTGGGGCTTCAGCGGTTGGCGCGGACATGACGCGCTGCTCTGGCAACAACTGTTGGACGCGGCCCGTGAGCGGGCGCAAGCGCACAGCACGGGGAGTGTGATCATTCGCGGGAGTGATCAAGATGCCGCCGTGCTTCGCAATGCGGTGGTCAACGCACAGCGCGCCGGTGTGGCCGACTGGGTGAGCTTCGAATGCAAACCGGTCAGCGCAGCACGGCCGGTGCGCGTGGCCACCGCACCTGTTGCGCCCGCCACGCCCACTGCCGCGGGCCTGGTGTGTACCAATCCTCCGTACGGCGCGCGCCTGGGCGATGATGAGCTGGCGCGTGTAGTGCATCGAGAGCTCGGAGCTGTGCTGCGGGAACACTTTGAGGGTTGGCAGGCGGCGGTGCTCACCGGCTGGGCCGAGGGCGCGCGTGAATTGTCGCTACGGAGCACGCGCACCCATGAGCTGTGGAATGGCGCGCTGCCCTGCCGCTTGCTGCGCTTCGATCTGGCGCGTCCAGGTGCGCGGGCGCGGGCGGAGGGTGAACGCGCAGCGCCCGATCCTGAACTGGTGGCCAGTAGCGGCGCACAGATGTTCGCCAATCGCATCGCCAAGAATCTGCGCCTGCTGGGGCGCAGCGCACGCGCGCAGCAGGTGAGCTGCTACCGGCTCTATGACGCTGACATGCCCGAATATGCCTTCGCGGTCGATCGGTATGAGGTGTTGGAGGATCCGACCGGGCACGTACACTGGTACGTGCAGGAATATGAGGCGCCGGACACCGTGGAGCCGCAGGCGGTGCAGCGACGGCGCGCCGAGGCGTTGGCAGCTTTGCCCGGGGCCGTACACAGTGCGCCCGGGGACATACATCTGCGCACCCGCCGCCGCCAGAGCGGGAGCAGTCAGTACACGCGCGTTGCCCGCCAGCACCAATATCATGTAGTCCTGGAGGATGGCCTGAAATTCAACGTGAATTTCGGCGACTTCCTTGATACCGGACTGTTCCTGGATCATCGCCTGGTGCGCAAGCGTCTGCGCGCCGCGGCGGCCGGTGGGCGGTTCCTGAATCTGTTCTGTTATACGGCCAGTGCCAGCGTGTACGCGGCGGCCGGCGGCGCAACCCATACGCTGAGCATCGACATGTCGGCCACTTACCTGGATTGGGCGGCGCAGAATTTTCGCGCCAATGGCATGGCGCGCGACAGCCATGAACTGTTGCAGGCCGACTGCTGTGAATGGCTGCAGTCGCAGAGCGCCGCGGTGGCCTCGGGCGCCAGAGGCGCGTCGCTGGGACTGTTGTGGGATTTGATTTTTCTGGACCCGCCAACGTTTTCGAATTCAAAACGCATGAGCGGCGTGCTGGACATTCAGCGCGATCACTCGGCACTCATCGAAGCGGGTATGCGCCTGCTGGCCCCCGGCGGGCTGCTGGTGTTTTCCACCAACGCGCAGCGCTTCAAACTGGATGAGGCGCCGCAGTCGCGCTGGGCTGTCCAGGACGTTTCGGCGGCCACCATACCGTTCGATTTCAAACGCAACGCGCGCATCCACCGCTGTTACGAGTTGCGCGCCCGCGACTAGTTAGCTGCGTCTTCCCCGGCCTGCCGCTGCTTGGCAGCGGTTTGCTCCGCGGCCTCGAGCTGCTGCTTGGCGCGCTGCTCAGTGGCTTGCGCCTGGCGTGCGGCCTCGACTTCTGCGTTGGCGCCGGCAGCGGCGGTGGCAGCGGTTTCGGCCAAGCCGCAAGCGGCCAGCGGCACGGCGAAAATAACGGCGATCCAGTGGCGTTTCATGCGGCCTCCCCATTGCTGAACCACGGCTGAATGGCACAGTTCAGTTGCCGTTCAGCGCCTGTCCCCAAGACTACTCCGCAACGCTAATCAGCGTGTAATTCTCACACAGAGGTGCAGCGTGACGACCAGCAATGCGACTACAGGAACTGTCCGGAACGCACGATTGGCCAAGTGGATGGTTGCAGCCGTTGCCGTAGGCAGCGCCACGGTAGCCACCGCCGGCGGCTACTACGACAGTGCGTACGGCGGCTACGGCCGTGGAAATCAGTTGGGCGCCGGGGCTTATGTGGGCATGAACTTAGGGCTGCTGCAGTACAGCGAAAATGGACTGGGCAGCATCACTCCGGGCTTGGCGCTGCTGCGCATCGGCGTGCCGATCAGTCCAAACCTGGCCTTCGAGGGGCGGGCCGGTGCGGGACTGGGCAACTCCAGCAGCGACGGCAACAGTCTCTCGCTCCAGTCCCTGTACGGAGCCTATGTGAAGGGATCGCTCCCGCTCGCGCCGGGGTTCGCTCTGTACGGCGTAGGCGGCGTCGCGGGCGTGAATCTACGGCGTGACTTCGGCGCGAGTTCCACCAACGACACGGGACTGTCCTTCGGCGTCGGCGCGGATCTGAATCTGGGCAATGGCGCCAGCGTCAACGTGGAGTGGACGCGGCTGCCGGGCGGGAACGACCTGGGTTACGACTACAACTCGAGCATGGCCAGCTTGGGGCTGACGTGGCACTTTTAACAGCAGCCTGATCGCTATGGCCTGACCGCTACAGCCTGTCGCGCAGGCGATACCAAAGCATGGCCAAGATTAGTGCCGGGCGGCGCAGCAGTGTGCCGCCCGGAAAGTCTCGATGAGGTATCCGCGCGAACACATCGAACCGCTCACTGACACCGGCGATGGCTTCGGCCGCCAGGCAGCCCGCCATGCCGGTTAAGCTAAGGCCGTGCCCGGAAAAGCCCTGCAGGAACCACACGTTGGGTTCGAGGCGGCCGAAATGCGGGGCGCGGTTCAGGGTAATGTCGAGCAGCCCGCCCCAGTGGTAGTCGATGCGCACGTCATGGAGCTGCGGAAACACGCGCAGCATGCGGGCGCGCGTGACGGGCACGGCCTCAAAGTTCTCCAGTCCGGAGTAGCTGACGCGGCCGCCAAACAGCAGTCGGTGGTCGGCGGAACGCCGGTAGTAGTCGATGATCCAGTTCAGATCCGCCACCGCGGCGTTGTTGGTGATCAAGGAGCGCGCGCGCGCTTCGCTTAAGCGTTCGGTGGCGACGATGTAAGTGCCCACGGGAATGATCTTGCGGGCGAGGGCCGGCGCCACCGCACCCAGCTGCGTATTGCCGGCGAGCAACAGGTGCTGACAGCGCACTTCGCCCGATGTGCCCGCGCCCGCACCCGCACCCGCACCCGCACCTGAGTCTGCAGCCTGGCTGACGAGCGTGCGCACACGCACGCCGCTGGCGGTGACGCTGTAACCGGTGGCACGGGTACCTTCGTACGTAATCACGCCTGCTTGGAGGGCAGCGCGGGCCAGGCCCAGCGTGTAGCGCAGAGGGTGCAGGTGGCCGGCATGAGCGTCATAGAGTCCGGCCAGGTAGCGGTCAGTGGCCAGTACCGTCGTCAATTGATGGGCGTCGAGTAACTGGGTGGCCGGATACCCCAGAGCGTGCAACTGTGCTTGTTCGTGCTCCAGCTCGGCCACCTGGCGGGGTTTGTCGGCCACCTGTAGGTGCCCCGGTTGCCAATCGCAGTCGATGGCGTGGCGCGCAATCCGGTCCCGAATCAGAGCGAGTCCCTGCACAGTAATATCCCAGGCGGCCCGCGCGTCGCCGGCGTGCGCATCACCGCGGCCGCCGCTGCGGCCCAACAGGGATTCGAGCTTGGTCTGGCCACAGGCCACTCCGGGGAGCGCCTGCCCACCATTGCGGCCGGACGCGCCCCAGCCCAAACGGTGTTCCTCGATCAGGGCTACGCGGTACCCGCGCTCGGCCAGGTGCAGGGCCGAGGAGAGCCCCGCCAGCCCGCCGCCGATGACGCAAACGTCCGCCTCCACCGCGCCCGCCAGCGGGAGCGTGGCGGGCGGCACCGAACTGGTGGCGGCATAGTAGGTCTCGGGGTGGTTGGCAAGTCCTTTATACATGTGTATAGCATACTCGCGCGAATGTTAAATTGTAAATTTATTTATATAAAACAATATGTTAGAACCAACCACGAAGCTCAAATAATCTGCTGAAAACGCTGCTTTGGCCGGTACTTCGACCCCTGGGCTGTGCTCTAATGTTAAGCACTCAAACGCCCCCCACTGCAAGGATTCGCACTTCCATGTCGCCGCAGCGTCCTCTGATTGGCATACCTGCGGATCGGCGCGTGCTGGGGACCCAGGCATACCACTTGGCGGGGGAGAAGTACCTGGTGGCGGCTCTGGATGCAGCGGGGGTGCTGCCAGTCATCGTGCCGGCCATTGCGCGCGAGCAGCACCACGCGGACCTGCTCGAGTCCTTGCATGGGCTGCTGTTCATGGGCAGCCCTTCCAATGTCGAGCCGCAGCACTATAAAGGGGAGCCCAGCGCGGCCGGTACGCTGCACGATCCGCATCGGGATCAGACCACGCTGCCACTGATCCCCCGGGCGGTGGCGGCGGGTGTGCCGGTGCTGGGCATTTGCCGCGGCTTTCAGGAAATGAACGTCGCCTTTGGCGGCACCCTCTGGCAGAAACTGCAGGAGGTACCCGGCAACCTCGATCACCGTGAGTCGCCAGAGCTGGCGCTGGAGGCCCAGTACGCGCCCGTGCACGAGGTGACGCTGGCGCCGGGCGGGCTGCTGCAGGAAATGGCTGGGGGGAGCACCCGCATTCAGGTCAATTCGCTGCACAGTCAGGGCGTGCGCGAGTTGGGGCCGGCCTTAAGCGTCGAGGCGCGCGCGCCCGACGGGGTCATCGAAGCGTTTCGAGTCACGGCCGCCAAGCGCTTTGCGCTGGCCGTGCAATGGCACCCGGAATGGCGGGTGATGGAGAATCCTTTTTCAAGAGCTCTGTTTGCCGCTTTCGGCGCCGCCTGTCGGGACAGAACAAAATAAGAGTGGGTGATTTATGCCGAATGAAATTCAACAATTCTTCCGTGACCACGGCATCTCAGAGGTCGAGGCCATCATTCCGGACATGGCGGGCATCGCCCGCGGCAAGCTCATGCCGGCGGAGAAGTTCGCAGAGGATGCGGGTATGCGGCTGCCGGAGAGCATCTTCCTGCAGACGGTGACCGGGGATTATCCAGCCGATACCACGGCTGCGATGAGCGCGGCCGAGATCGACATCGTGTTGAAGGCCGATCCGAAGACCGTGCGCGTGGTGCCGTGGGCAGCGGAGCCCACCGCGCAGGTGATTCACGATTGTTACTACTCCGACGGCAGGCGCGTGACCATGGCCCCGCGGCAGGTGCTGCAACACGTGCTGGAGCTGTATGCGGAGCGCGGCTGGGAGCCGGTGGTGGCGCCGGAATTGGAATTTTACCTGGTGGAGCCGAACATCGACGCGGACTACCAGCTCAAACCGCCCATCGGCCGGTCGGGTCGGGCCGAGCCGGGGCGCCAGTCCTACAGCATCGCGGCGGTGAATGAGTTTGACCCGCTGTTCGACGATTTGTATGCCTTCTGCGAGGCGCAGGACATCGAAATCGACACGCTGATCCACGAGGATGGGCCGGCGCAGATGGAGATCAATCTGCTGCACGGCGATGCGCTCAATCTGGCGGATCAGGCCTTCTTGTTCAAGCGCACGGCGCGCGAAGCGGCGCTACGTCATAAGATGTACGCGACGTTCATGGCCAAGCCGCACAGCAAGGAGCCGGGCAGCGCCATGCACATCCACCAGAGTGTGGTGGACAAAAAGACGCGTCTGAACATCTTTTCGCTCCCCGACGGCTCGCCCTCGCCGCTGTTCTTCGCGCACATTGCCGGATTGCAGCGCTACCTGCCCCCGGCCATGAGTTTGTTTGCGCCCAACGTCAATTCCTACCGGCGCATCGCGCGTGCCTCGCTGGCGCCTATCAACGTACAGTGGGGCTACGACAACCGCACCGCGGGCCTGCGGGTGCCGGTGTCGGATCCGGAATCCCGCCGCGTGGAAAACCGCCTGGGGGGCGCCGACGCCAATCCCTACATCGCCACGGCCGCTTCGCTGGCCTGCGGCTATCTGGGCATGATTCAGAATCTCCAACCCAGTGAGCCCATCGCCGGCAGTGCGCGCGATCTGCCCTGGGATCTGCCGCGCTCTCTGGACGACGCGCTCAAGCGTTTGAAGGATTGCGAGCCGCTGGTGCGCCTGCTGGGTCAGCCTTTCGTGGCGGCCTACACCATCGTCAAACAGGCGGAGTTGGAGGTGTTCCTGCAAGTGATCAGTTCGTGGGAGCGTGAGCATTTGTTGCTCAATGTCTGAGGTCGCAGGACGGCTAGCGGTGCTGGCGGGGCTGGCGGGGCTGGCATTGGCCCTGGCCGGAGCCGGATGCGTAGGCCGGACGCCGCCGGCCACCACGGTGGGCGCACTGCCCGGCGCGATGGACGATGAGCGTGTGCTCAACATCTACAACTGGTCGGACTACGTCGCCCCGGAGGTGATTCCAAACTTCGAAAAGGAGTATGGAATCAAGGTCCACTACGATGTGTTCGATTCCAATGAAGTGCTGGAAACCAAGCTGCTGGCAGGGGCCACCGGCTATGACATCGTGGTTCCTTCCTCCTCGTTCCTGGACCGGCAGATCAAGGCGGGCGTGTACCAGCCGCTCAATAAAGCGCTGCTGCCGAATTTGCGCAATGTCGATCCGGACATGGCGTCACGCTTTGCGCTGTCCGACCCGGGCAATGACCATGCGGTCAATTACCTGTGGGGCACCACCGGCATCGCCTACAACGCGGCGCAGGTGCACGCCATCATGCCGGATGCGCCGGTCACCAGCTTCGACCTGCTGTTCAAGCCGGCGCAGGTCAAGCGCTTCCAGGCCTGTGGTGTCACCTTCCTGGACGCACCCGAGGATGTCATCAGTACGGTGCTGGTGTACCTGGGCCGGGATCCGAATACCGAGCGGTTGGAGGATCTGGCGGCAGCCGAAAAAGTGTTGAGCGGCGTCAGGCCATACCTGCGCTACATCAACTCTTCGCGGTACATCGACGATCTGGCCAACGGTGAAATTTGTCTGGCGCTGGGGTGGAGTGGGGATACGGGCCAGGCGGCGGCGCGCGCGAATGAAGCCGGGGGCAAGGTGCAGGTGGAGTACCGCATTCCCGAGCAAGGCACCATTCTGTTTTTCGATATGCTGGCCATACCGGCCGACGCGAAACACCCGAAGAATGCCCACCTGTTCATCAACTACCTGTTGCGGCCGGAAATCGCGGCACGCAACGCCACCGCCATGCATTATTCGATCAGCAACCTGCCGGCCTACGCGCTCATCGACCCGACCGTGTACGCCAATCAGAACTTTTATCCGCCGCCGGCCCTGCGCGCGCGTTTGCGCACCAATTTGGCTCACAGCCAGGCCTATACTCGCAATGTCAATCGTCTGTGGACGCGATTCAAGTCGGGACTGTGAGTAACGCCGCATCGTGAGTACCCCAGCATCGTGAGCATCCCAGCCTCGGCGGCACCCGAACCCTACGTGCGCATGGAACGGGTCAGCAAACGCTTCGGCGACGCCGTAGCCGTCAACAATGTGTCGCTGGACATCCATAAGGGCGAGGTGTTCTGTCTGTTGGGCGGCTCGGGGTGCGGCAAGACCACATTGCTGCGCATGCTGGCAGGATTCGAGCAACCCACTTCCGGCGCGTTATTCATCGACGGGCAGAATCTGGCCGGCATTCCGCCCTATGAGCGGCCGGTGAACATGATGTTCCAGTCCTACGCGCTGTTTCCGCACATGAGCGTGGCGGCCAACGTGGGTTTCGGGTTGGAACAGGAGCACCTGGGGCGCGCCGAGATCGCCAAGCGCGTGGCGGAGATTCTCGACATCGTCAAGCTGGGGCCCTATGCCAAGCGCAAGCCGCACCAGCTCTCCGGCGGCCAGCGTCAGCGCGTGGCGCTGGCGCGCTCGCTGATCAAGCGGCCGAAATTGCTGCTGCTCGACGAGCCGCTGGGAGCACTGGATCGGAAGCTCCGTGAGCACACGCAGTTTGAGCTGATCAGTATTCAGGAGCGCTTAGGCGTGACCTTCGTGGTGGTGACGCACGATCAGGAAGAGGCGATGACGCTGGCGACGCGGGTGGGGGTGATGAATCGGGGCGAGATCGTGCAGGTGGGTACGCCGCGTGAAATCTATGAATTTCCCACCACGCGCTTCGTTGCCGATTTTATCGGTTCGGTGAATCTCTTCGAGGGCCACTTGAGTGAGGACGAGCCCGACCATGTGCGGGTGAACTGCGAGCAGCTGCCGGCGCCGGTGTTCATCGACCACGGTATGAGTGCGCCGCCCTCGGCGGGTTGCTGGGTGGCGGTCCGGCCGGAGAAGATTGAATTGAGCCGCAGCCCCGCCGCCGGGCCCGACAACTGGGCCCGCGGCGTCATCCTCAACATTGCTTACCTGGGCGACATGTCGGTGTACCTGATACGGCTCGAGAGCGGGCGTGAAGTGCGCGTGACGCAGGCGAATCGCACTCGCAAGCCCGAAGAGCAATTCAATTGGGATGAGGCCGTGTATTTGAGCTGGGATGCCTCCAGTCCCGTGGTCGGGGTGGGTTAGAGCGATGGCCTCGAGTGCGACCGGCCGACGGTTGGTGACGGCAGTGCCACTGGTGTGGCTGGCGCTGTTCTTTATGGTGCCCTTCATCATCGTGTTTGCCATCTCATTTTCCGAAGCCCAGCTGTCCATTCCGCCCTACGCGCCCCTTTGGCAGTGGGTGGACGGCCGAGTGTTGGCGCTGCGGGTGCATTTTTCTAATTACGCCTTCCTGTTCACCGACGCGCTGTACATCAGCTCGTACCTGTACTCGCTCAAAGTGGCGGCGATCTCGACCCTGCTGTGTCTGCTGCTCGGTTTTCCGATGGCCTACGGCATCGCCCGCGCCGCGCCAGCCACGCGCAGTCTCCTCCTGATGCTGGTGATACTGCCGTTCTGGACCAGTTTTCTGTTGCGCGTCTATGCGTGGATCGGCCTGCTGAAGAACAATGGAGTCATCAACAATGTCTTGATGAGCCTGGGGGTGATTCATCAGCCCATAGTGATGATGCAGACGGATTTCGCAGTGTATGTGGGCATCGTCTATTCATACTTGCCGTTCATGATCCTGCCGCTGTATTCCAACCTGGAGAAGCACGATCACACCCTGCTGGAGGCGGCAGCGGATCTGGGAGCGCGGCCCTGGAAGGCTTTTGTGCGCATCACGTTGCCGCTGGCGAGGCCGGGCATCATTGCGGGTGCCTTGCTGGTGTTCATTCCGGCGGTGGGCGAATATGTCATTCCCTCGCTCCTGGGGCGTGCCGACCAGCTCATGATCGGGCGGGTGCTATCCGACGAGTTTTTCGAGAACCGCGACTGGCCGGTGGCCAGCGCGGTGGCCATCGCCATGCTGCTGCTCCTGGTGGTGCCCATCATTATTTTCCAGCGCAACGAAAGTCGCAGCTTGGCGCATCGGTGAGTGCTCAGGTGGGTTCGTGATCCAGCGTCGCAGCTTCTTTGTCCCCACCATGCTGGCGTTCGGCTTCGCCTTTTTGTACGTGCCGATACTGTCCATGATGGTGTACTCGTTTAATAATTCGCGCTTGGTCACGGTGTGGGACCAGGTCCATTCGCCCACTTTGAAGTGGTACGGACTGCTGTTTCAGAACGATCAGATCATGGGTGCGGCATGGTTGTCGATCAAAGTGGCTACCCTCACGGCCTGCTTTGCGGTGCTGCTGGGTACCATGGCCGGTCTGGTATTGGCACGCTTCGGTCGCTTTGGCGGCCGTACCCTGCTGGGGGCCATGACGGCCGCTCCACTGGTCATGCCGGAGATCATCACGGGGTTGTCGATGCTGATGCTGTTCGTGGCCATGGAGCGGCTGATCGGCTGGCCGGCCGGGCGCGGTATCACCACCATTACGATTGCGCATGTGACTTTTTCCATGGCGTACGTGACGGTGATCATCCAATCGCGGCTGGCGAATTTCGACGATTCACTGGAAGAGGCCGCCATGGATCTGGGTGCCCGGCCCTTTACCGTGTTCCGACGCATCACGCTGCCGCTGATCATGCCGGCGATCGTGTCGGGATGGTTGCTGTCCTTCACGCTCTCCTGGGACGACGTGGTGATCTCGCAGTTCGTCGCCGGCCCGAGCTCGACCACGCTGCCGATGATCATATTCTCCAAGGTGCGCTTAGGAGTGAGCCCGGATATCAACGCGCTGGCCACCATCATGGTGTTGATCGTGGCCACCGGCGTGGTGGCCTCGGCGGTGTGGTTGCGCCGGCGCGAGCGGCGGCACTTGCGCGAGATGCAGATGGCGGTGGAATGAGCCTACGCAGCAAGTTGCCCGACGTGGGTACCACGGTATTCACCGTCATGTCGCGCCGTGCCGCGCAGACGGGCGCCGTGAATTTGGGACAGGGGTTTCCAGACTATCCCATCGATCCGCGCCTGACCGAGTTGGTGACCCAGGCCATGCAGGAGGGGCACAATCAGTACGCGCCCATGGCGGGAGTACCGCAACTGTGCGAGCAGATCGCCGCCAAGTTACAGCGCTGCTACGCGATCCAGGTGGACGGGGAAGCTGAAGTGACGGTAACGCTGGGGGCCACCGAGGCGCTGTACTCGAGCATTCAGGCGCTGGTGGGCGCCAATGATGAAGCGATTGTATTTGATCCGGCCTACGACTCGTACGATCCGGCGATTCGCCTGGCGGGCGCGCGCGCCGTGCACGTGCCACTGGAGCCGCCTCTGTTCCGACCCGATTGGGCGCGCGTGCGGGCCGCCTTCACGCCGCGCACCCGCTTGATCATCATCAACTCGCCCCACAATCCGGCGTGCTGCACCTTGAGCGCAGCTGACCTGGACGAGCTGGCCGCGCTGGTGCGCGGGAGCGAGTGCGCCGTGCTCAGCGATGAAGTGTATGAACACATGGTTTTCGATGGCGCCGCCCATGCCACGGTGCTGCAGCATCCGGAGCTGCGCGCGCGGAGCGTGGCCGTGTACTCCTTCGGCAAGACTTTGCACGCCACGGGACTGCGGGTGGGTTACGCCGTGGCGCCCCCCGCTATAACCTCCGAGCTGCGCAAGGTGCATCAGTTCAATACCTTTACCATCCCCTGTGCCACCCAGTACGCGGTGGCCGGATACCTCAAGGAGCGGCCGACCTGCGGTAGCGAGTTGCCGGCTTTCTTTCAGGCCAAGCGTGATCATTTGGGGGCGCTGCTGACCGCGGGAGGGCTGAAGGTGTTGCCGTCGGCAGGTTCCTACTTCCAATTGCTCGACTATGCGAATGTCGATGGACGGGGCGATGTGGAACTCTCCGGTGCACTGATCATGGAGGCGGGCGTGGCGAGCATTCCGCTGTCGGTGTTTTACCGGGAGCCGCCGCCCGCGATGCGGCTGCTGCGACTGTGTTTCGCCAAGCGCACGGAGACATTGAACGAGGGCGCACGACGCTTGTGCGCATGGGCGGCGCGATGAAGCGGCCATTGCAGCCGCCGACGGCGCCGTCGACGATGCCGTTGATGAAACCTGCGACCCTGGTCAACCATCCGCCCCAAGTGCCGTTGCCCGCGGACAATCACCCGCTGGTGGCCCCCATCCACCAATCGGTCAAGTTTGAGTTCGATACGGTGGAGGAAGCGCAACGGCATTTTCGCGGGGAGCGTCCGGGGTTTTTTTACCAGCGCACCTCCAACCCCACTACGCGGCAACTGGAGTTGACGCTGGCGGGACTCCAGGGTCGAGAGGAGGCCATCGCGTGCGCCTCGGGCGTGGCGGCCATCAACGGCACGCTACTGGCCCTCACGCGCCAGGGCGATCATGTGCTGTGCTTTGTCGAAACCTACGGGCCGACCCGCCAATTCATTCGCCGCTCGCTGGCCCGCTTTGGGGTGCGGCACACCATGCTGTCGATTGAAGATCTGGCCGGCGCCCAACGCGTGCTGGCGGCCACGCCCACTCGCTTGATGATTTTCGAGAGCCCCACCAACCCCCTGAACAAGATTGCCGACCTCGCGGCGCTGTGTGCGCTCGCCAGGCACTATGGGGCCTTGACCGTGCTCGACAACACTTTTGCCGGCCTGCACCAGCACGGGCAATTCGAGATTGACTATTACGTGCACAGCCTGACCAAGTATGCCGCTGGACACGGGGATGTGATGGGCGGTGCGGTGATTGCCAGCGCGGCACTGTTGGCCCCACTCCGGGCTGAATTTACCTTGTTGGGGGGCACGCTGGATCCGCATGCGGCCTTTTTGGTGCAGCGCGGGCTGAAGACTTACATGTTGCGCTATGTCGCGCAGTCGGCCAGTGCGCAGCGTGTGGCGGAGGCATTAAGTACGATGGGCGATGTCAGCAGGATGGGCGCGGCGAGCACAGCGGGCGCCATCACGCGCGTGCACTACCCGGGCCTGACAACGCATCCGCAGCACCGCCTGGCGCGGGCGCAGATGAGCGAGTTCGGCGCTGTGGTGAGTTTCGATCTGCGCGCCGGTGCGGAGGCGGGGCGCCAGTTTGCCGAGGCGCTGCAACTGTTCGCCATCGCTGCGAGCCTCGGGGCCACGGAGTCGCTGGTAATCCCACCGCAAATGATGGGGACGCGTGACTTGAGTGACGAGGAGCGGGCACTATCAGGTATTGGGCCGGGCACGGTGCGCTTGAGCATCGGACTGGAAGATGTCGACGATTTACTTGCGGATATTGCCCAAGCCCTGGAGAGCATTGCATGAAGAAGATCAAGAATGAACACGCGCTATTCAAGGCTGCGCTGCTGGCGGCCGTGACCTACGCGGAGGGGCGCGGTGCCGTAAAATTCGATCCCACCGATTCAGCCAGCCTGAAATTGCTGTATGTGTATCGGTTGTTGGTGCACGATAAGATTATTCAGCCCCTGCCCGAAGAGCAGGTGGCCGAGAGCAGCATGCGCCATCGGTTGGTGATGTGGTACATGCGCCAGCTACCCAAGGATCATCCGCTGCTGCTCTGAGAACAGCCAATGCCCGCTGCTATTGACGTGCTTTCCGATCGACGCAGTGCCGTGGCCTTTTGGCTGGGCTGCGCCATCGTGACCGCCGGCGTCGGCCTGCACCTGCCCATGTTTTTGATGGGGCGGCACAACCACTATGTGCTGGCCGGCATGCCCATGGATGGCGGCATGTATGTGGGTATGGTGGCCATCGTGCTGGGCATCGCGCTGACAGGTTACGGATTACTGCCGAAGAATTTGCCCAGCGCTGATCGCGTGATTGAGGCCATTCTCCCGCCTGAGAACGCGCCGCTGACACGGCGGCACTGGGCGATGGCAATGCTCCTGGCGCTGGCACTGGTAATCGACATCATGAAGCCGGCGTCACTGGGCTTTGTGACGCCGGGCATGCGCGCCGAATACGGAGTGGGTAAGGCCATGGTGGCGTGGCTGCCGCTTGCGGCCTTGTGCGGCACCGTGGTCGGCTCATTCGCGTGGGGTGCGCTGGCCGATCTGTACGGACGACGAGCGGCCATTCTGCTCTCATCGGTGATGTTCATTGGCACGTCCATCTGTGGCGCAATGCCCAGCTTCTGGTGGAACGTCGGGATGTGTTTCCTGATGGGGGCGGCGGCGGGCGGCATGCTCCCCGTGGCCTACGCACTGCTCGCCGAGATCATGCCCACTCGCCATCGCGGTTGGAGCCTGGTGCTCATCGGCGGCATCGGCGCCGTGGGCGGGGTGCTGGCGGCCAGCGGATTGTCGGCGCTGCTGCAACCCACCTTTGGCTGGCGCATCATGTGGTTCCTGAACCTGCCCACCGGGTTGCTGCTGATCTTAATGAGCCCGATGCTGCCCGAGTCGGCGCGGTTTCTGCAGCAGATGGGGCGAGGCGCTGAGGCGCGCACCATGCTGGCCAAGTTTGGTGTGGTCGCGGTGGTGAGCGGGGCGCCCATCGAGCGCACCGATCACACCCACGACTACCTGCCGCCCGCGGAGCACCAATTCGTCGGCATCACCAGTGCGCTCACCTTGGCGGCCGTCGCCTGGGGCCTCATCAACTTTGGCATCATGCTTTGGTTGCCCAGTGCGCTGGTGGCCGAAGGACGGAGCGTGGCCGCCTCGAGCGCTTTGATTGCACAATCAACGCTGATCGCCGCGCCCACCATACTGCTGTCGACTTGGGCTTACAGCGCCTGGAGCACGCGCGGCGCGCTCATGGTCATGATTGCGATCACCGGGCTGGGTCTCGTCGGCATCGGCCTGCGCAACAGCGGCATTGCGTTCTTCGCCAATCCGGTCATGGATGTGACGCTGTTGATCCTGGGTTCCTGCGGGGTGATTTCAATACTCCTGCCGTATACGGCGGAGAACTATCCGCTGCGCATCCGGGGTCGGGCCACGGGATGGATCGCGGGCTGCAGCAAACTGGGAGGGTTGATCGCCCAGACTTTGAGCGTGATGGGGTTGGCGCCGCCACTGGCGGCCGCAGCGTTGGCCATCGGTGTCCCGGTGGTGGTGGCGCTGGTGCTCATATTCCGGTTTGGGCGCGAGACGCGCGGCCGCGATCTGCGGGAGCTGGAGACCGGCATGCTGGGACTGAACGCGCCGGGTCGCTGAAGGGCCAGGCGCGAGCTTCAGAAGTTGGCTATCAACGCGTCACCAAACTCACTGCATTTCACTTTGCGCGCGCCGGGCATCAGCCGTGCAAAGTCGTACGTGACAACCTTCTGGCCGATGGTGCGGTCCATGGCCTTGATGATGGCGTCGGCCGCTTCGGTCCAGCCGAGGTAGCGCAGCATCATCTCGCCCGAGAGAATCACGGAGCCTGGATTCACCTGGTCCAGATCGGCGTACTTGGGGGCTGTACCATGGGTGGCTTCAAATACCGCATGGCCGGTCAAGTAATTGATATTCGCGCCGGGCGCGATGCCGATGCCGCCCACCTGGGCGGCGAGCGCGTCCGAGAGGTAATCGCCATTGAGATTAAGGGTGGCCACGACGTCGAATTCGTCGGCTCGCGTCAGCACCTGCTGCAGGGTGATATCGGCGATAGCGTCCTTGACCAGCACCTTGCCTGAGGCCAGCGCCGCGGACTGTTCAGCATTGGCCGCGGCTTCGCCGCTGGCCGCCTTGGTCCGCTCCCACTGCTGCCACGTGTAGGTCTGGCCGTCAAACTCACGTTCCGCCAGGGCATATGCCCAGGCGCGAAACGAGCCTTCCGTGTACTTCAAAATGTTGCCTTTGTGCACGATAGTGACGCTCTTGCGCTTATTGGCAATCGCGTATTCCACCGCCGAGCGGAACAGCCGCTCGGTGCCCTCGCGGGAGACGTTCTTGATACCGATGCCCGATGTGGCTGGAAATCGGATCTTGGCGTAGTGCTTGGGGAACTGAGTCTTCAGGAACTCAATGAACTTATGGTTGTCATCGGTGCCTTCTTCGAATTCGATGCCCGAATACAAATCCTCGGTGTTCTCGCGGAAAATCACCATGTCGACTTTCTCCGGCGCTTTCACCGGCGAGGGCACGCCCTGGAACCACCGCACAGGGCGCAGACACACATACAAATCCAGCAGCTGGCGCAGCGCCACATTCAACGAGCGGATACCCCCGCCCACCGGAGTGGTCAACGGGCCCTTGATGGATACCAGGTACTCGCGACAGGCGGCTACGGTTTCATCCGGCAGCCAGCTCTTGAACGCGGTGAAGCTCTTCTCACCTGCGTACACCTCCATCCACTCGATCTTGCGTTTGCCGCCATAGGCCTTGGCTATGGCTGCGTCCATCACCCGCACGCTGGCGCGCCAGATATCGCGCCCGGTGCCGTCGCCCTCAATGAAGGGGATGATGGGATGGTCCGGAACGGTGAGCTTGCCACCCTTGGTGGTGATCTTGGCGCCGTGGGGTGGGGGAACCGGGGTAGCCGTGGTGGGCATGCTCATAGGGGTGTCCGCTGCGTTCGGGAGGTACCAAAGGAGGCGCAAATGCTACCACAGCCGCGCCCACGCGCTGGTCTTGGCGTGTGCTGTACGGCAAACTGCGCGACATGAAAAGGCCTGTACCCGTACTCAAGTCGCGGCCCGCGGCGGATGGCTTCCACATGCCCGGTGAGTTCGAGCCGCACGCCGGGTGTTGGCTGCTGTGGCCGGAACGGGCCGATATCTGGCGCGAACAGGCGCTCCCGGCCCAGCAAGCGTTCGCATTGCTGGCCGCCACCATCGCGCGCTGCGAGCCGGTTACCGTGGGCGTGGCCGCGCGGCATTACGCGTTTGCGCGCGCTGCCTTGCTGGCGTCGATCAAAGTCGTGCCACTGGGGAGCGATGATGCGTGGATGCGAGATGTGGGCCCGACCTTTGTGGTCAACGGCGCCGGCGAACGGCGCGGTGTCCATTGGCGCTTCAACGCCTGGGGTGGGCTGTATGCGAGCTGGCGGCGCGATGCGGCGGTCGCGGCGCGGGTGTTGGAACTGGAGCGCTGCGCTCGTTACCGGGCGCCGCTGGTGAATGAGGGCGGCGCGATTCACACCGATGGGCAGGGCACACTCCTGGTTACGGAACAATGCCTGCTCAACCCGAACCGTAACCCGCGGCTGTCGCGGGCCGGAATTGAACGCTTGCTGTGCGAGTATCTGGGCGTTCAACAGGTGATCTGGCTGGGCGAGGGGGTCGTCAACGACGAGACCGGCGGGCACATTGACAACCTGGCCTGCTTTGCCCGCCCCGGTGAGGTGTGCTTGACCTGGAGTGACAACCGCCGTGACCCGCAGTATCGCGTGTCGCACGATGCCTTCGAGCGGCTGCGCGAAGCGCGCGACGCACGCGGACGGCGCCTTAAGATTCACAAACTGCCCTCGCCGGGGCCGCTGTACATGAGCGCTGCCGAAGCCGCAGGCATTGCACGCCGGGCCGGGACGCGTCGCGTGCGCGCCGGGCATCGACTGGCCGGGAGCTACGTCAACTTTTACCTGGCCAATGGTGCGGTGATCGCGCCGCTCCTGGATGCGCGCACGGACGCGGCCGCACTGCGCAAGCTCCGTCGGGTATTTCCACACCGGCGGGTCATTGCCGTACCGGCGCGCGAACTGCTCCTGGGCGGCGGCGACATTCATTGCCTGACGCAGCAGGTGCCGGCGAGGCGCCGTGGCTAGGGCCTCGCGATCGCTCCCGTCGTTGCTGCGAGTGAGGCCGGGCGCAGGTCTGCGCCTGCGGGACCAGGATGCGCGCCGAACCTTCGGCTGGGAGGAGGCGCAAGCGCGGCAGGAGAGCGCGCGCTTGCAGCCGCAGTTGGCCGAACTGCAGTACCGGCTGTTTGCGGATGGTCGCTTTGGACTGCTGACGATATTGCAGGCTATTGATGGCGGCGGCAAGGACAGCACCATCCGGCACGTGTTTTCGGCCTTCAATCCTCAGGGGTGCACTGTACGCGCGTTCAAGACTCCGAGCCGCGAAGAGCAAAGTCACGACTACCTGTGGCGCGTTCATCAGTACGTGCCGGCACGCGGCGAGATCAGCGTGTTCAACCGCTCGCACTATGAAGAGGTGTTGATCGCTCGAGTGGACAAGCTGGTGCCGCGCTCGGTCTGGCAGGCGCGCTACGCGCAGATCAACGATTTCGAGCGGCTGCTGACCCAGTGCAATATTCAGGTGGTCAAGATCTTCCTGCACATCAGCAAGGCCGAGCAGCAACGGCGGCTCGAAGAACGGATTCGAGAACCGCGCAAGCAGTGGAAGTTCGATCCGCAGGACCTGGGGAAACGTCGACAGTGGAACGCTTATCAACGCGCCTTTGCCGACATGCTCAGTCGCTGCAGCCGCCCATCCGCGCCATGGTACGTGGTGCCGGCGGATCATAAATGGCTGCGCGACCTGGCCGTAGCGCAAATCGTGCACCACGCGTTGAGGCGCCTGCCGCTGCGCTTTCCGCCGCCGCGCTTCAACCCGCGGCGCCTGCGCGTGCGTTAGCTGCCGGGAGCGGTTCCCAGCGCCTCGAGTTCACGGCGCGCAGCGCTCAACCACTCTTGTTGCGCCTTCTGGTAGTGGCGTGGAGCGAGGCGGGCGTGTTCGAGCAGATTCTGCAGCGTCTGGCGTGCCGCCGCTGGCGCACCGCCGCGTGCCAGGGCCTGCGCGTAGCGAAGTGAGGCTTCGGCACCGGCGTAGTAGCCGCTCAGCGTTTTATATTCTTCCAGCGCCTTGGCGTGATTGCCCTCCGCCTCGAGCGCGCGGGCGTAGAGCAGATGGCCGTCGGGGGATTTGAAATCCGGATTGTGGGCGATCAGCGTATCGAGCGTGGAGCGAGCGCCGGCTCCATCGCCACCCGCAAACTGCGCGCGAGCCTTGCCGAGCAGTAGATTGGGGTCGAACTCATACAGTCCGCGCAGCGCCTGGGCATAGATGTCCACGGCCTCAGCGCTCCGTCCCTGGCGCACCAGCTCTTCGGCATAGCGCTGATTGCTGGCCACATCACCGCTCCGACGGGCCTCGGCCTCCAGGCGGCGCAGGTCCTGACCCGGATCCAGCGCGCGGCGTACCCCGCGTGCCGCACGTCTGGCGCCGCGCGAGCCCGACAATTCGGGCAGGATTTCCACCAGCACATAGGCCGCGCCGCCGACCCCGGGCGCAAGCAGCAACACCCACACCCACAATATATTGCGACCAGTCCTAAGGCAGTGGACCAGCAGCAGCACCTGCGCGATGAGTACGCCAAAATATAATAGCCGCATACCCTTAAGCATACGGCCTGCGACCCCGACAGCGGAAGGGTAGTCCGTGCGTGTTAACATGACCGGCAAAGCAGCGCGGGTGCCATGCGTTCTATTGCAACCTTTTTATGCGGTCTAGTCCTGGCAGGCGTGGTTCGCGCGGAAGCTCCACCGCTCCGCATCGGCTTGGTGCTCTCAGGCGGCGGTGCGCGCGGCACGTCGCACGTCGGCGTGCTCAAGGTGCTCGACCAATTGCATGTCCATGTCGATGCGATCGCCGGCACCAGCATGGGCGCGGTGGTGGGCGGCTTGTACGCCAGTGGCCTCAGTGGCGCACAGATTGAAAAACTACTGACTTCCGTGGACTGGCAGGACGCGTTTCGCGATCGCCCCTCGCGTGCGGACCTGGGCTTCCGGCGCAAGCAGGATGAGCAGAATTTTCTGGTTAATCTGCCCCTGGGACTGCGCGGGCGAAAGCTGTTGATTCCCGCCGGTCTGATCCAGGGCCAGAAATTGAACCTGATCCTGCGTCGAGCCACGTTACCGGTGGCTCAGGTGACGCAGTTCGATCGGCTGCCCATACCCTTTCGCGCCGTGGCCACTGATCTGGAGACCGGTGCCGCTGTCATCATGGATTCGGGCGATTTGACCACGGCCATGCGGGCCAGCATGGCCGCGCCCGGCGTGCTGACGCCGGTGGAGCGGGACGGACGGCTCCTGGTGGACGGCGGTCTGGCCGAGAACCTGCCCGTGGACGTGGCGCGCGCGATGGGCGTGGATGTGCTGATCGTGGTAGATGCCGGATTTCCGCTGCAGACCCGCGACAAGCTCAATTCATTGACCAGCGTGTCCAATCAGGCGTTGGCCATCCTGGTTCATCGCGATACCGAGCGGCAACGCGCCTCGCTGCAGGCCAACGACGTGCTGTTGACCCCGCAGCTGGCCGATGTGGCTTCCTACGATTTCAGCGCTGTGGCGCGCGCGCTCAAGGCCGGCGAGGAGGCGGCTCGCGGGGCGCAATCGCGGCTGGCGCAGCTGGCGCAAGTCAGCGCTTCGCCGGCGCAGCCACCGCGGGTGAGCGCGGTGCCGCTGCCGGTGGTGAGCTTTGTCGGAGTCGAGCCTGGCTCGGCACGCTATGCGACATTAATACACGATTTTTTTGGCGATCAGATTGGCAAACCCTTGCAGCCACCCAAGGTCAATGAGCGAATCGAAACCCTGTACGGCCGCGGCAATCTGGAGAGCCTGGACTATCGATTGGTGAGTGACGGAGCGGGTGGCAGCGGTTTGCTGTTTACCGCACGGCGCAAGTCCTGGGGGCCCAATTACCTGCGCCTCGGCCTCTCGCTGCAGGATGACTTCAACGGCAATAGTCAGTTCAACGCCGCGGCCCGTCTGACCATGACGGAAATCGATGCGCTCGATGCGGAATGGGTCTGGGATTTGAAAATCGGCGCTTCACCGCTGATTGCCTCGGAGTTCTACCAGCCGCTGTCCAATCAACACGGGTTCTTCTTCGCGCCGCACTTTCAGGCCGAGGAGCACGATGTGCCCAAACTCACCGGCACTTTGCCCAACACCGTGCAGGTAGGCGTATACCGCGCGAGTAGTTTTGAATATGGCCTCGATGCGGGCCGAGAGCTGGGCAATTGGGGTGAGGTGCGCGCAGGGTTGCTCGATGCACGCGGCAATACGCGGCTGCGCTTGGGGGAGATTTCGGCGGCCGACCCGGTGATTTCCAGCTATCACATGGGCGCTGGTTTCGTGCACTTCAGCTACGATCGACTGGACAGCGCTTACTTTCCCCGCAGCGGCCAGGCCCTGAGCTTGAATTTCCGGGCCGAGGAATCCGGCGGCGTCGATCGCGGCTCAGATCTGCTGACCCTGGACTGGCGCGCGGCCTGGTCGCAGGGCAAGAACACTGAAGTAGCCTGGTTCTCGGGCGGCAGCACGGTGGGTGGAAGCGTTACCAACCTGCGCTCCTTCTTCCCGCTCGGGGGATTCTTGAACCTCTCGGGGTTGAGCGCCCAGTCGCTGGCAGGCCCCCAGTACGCGATTGGGCGGGCACTGTACCTGCGGAGCGTGGGCAATGGCGGAGAAGGCGTGCTGAACGTGCCCGCTTATGCCGGCGTCTCTCTGGAACTCGGCAATGTCTGGACAGCGCGTCGTGATCTGGTGGTGGGCGCGGTACGCAAGGACGCGGCACTGTTCTTCGGCGCCGACACCTACATCGGCCCGGTGTACCTGGCCGCGGGCTACGATGAGGATGGCCACACGGCCTTCTACCTGTTCCTGGGCCAGAGCTTCTAAGTGACGATCACAGACCGCGGCTGGCGCTTAGGTTTTCAACCTTGGTGTAGATCAGCGCCGGACGGTCCCCGGCACGCGAGTACTCATGCTTGCGACTCATTTCCACCAGCGCCGCATCGCGCTCGGCACTGGAGCGAAACCAATGGGTGCGCTGCCAGTCTGGTCCACACAGCTTGGCAAACGGATCGCCGGTGCGGAGCCCGACGCGCAAACCGTAGGGTCGCGGCTCGACGGTGCGCGGACGCGGCAAGTTGTGTGCATTGGAGATGCCCATGGATCGATCCCGTGGCTGATTGGACTTAGGCGCGATGAGCGCTATTCTAACGTGCTCGGAGGTCATATGAACGCCAATGGTGCCGCAATGGTGCATTACGTCAATGGTCATCCCCTGCGGCCGCCATTTCCCGCGGGGTTCCAGCAGGCCCTGTTCGGCATGGGCTGCTTTTGGGGGGCTGAGCGCCTGCTCTGGGAGCAGACGGGTGTTTATTCCACCGCGGTAGGTTACGCGGGCGGCACGGCGGTCGACCCCACCTATAGACAGGTTTGCACGGGACGCACGGGACACGCGGAGGCCGTGCTGGCGGTATACGATCCGTCGCAAGTCACTTACCAGGATTTGCTGCGGCTGTTCTGGGAATCGCACGACCCCACGCAGGGCATGCGGCAGGGGAATGATGTGGGGACGCAGTACCGGTCCGTTATATTTTGCTTCGACGCCGTGCAACGTACCGCGGCGGAACGCAGTCGCGGCGAATACGGCAGGGCGCTGGCCCGCGCTGGGCGTGGGGTGATCACCACGGAGATTGAGGACGCACCGGTGTTTTATTACGCCGAGGATTATCACCAGCAGTACCTGGCGAAGAATCCGGATGGGTACTGCGGGATCGGGGGGTGCGGAGTTCCCTTCAAAGTCGCGGAGTTACAGGTGGGGGAGAAGGCGTAGTCGCTGGTTCGCCGAGGGTTCTGTCATGGAATCAGAGGGTTACCAGCTTGCCACGTCAAAAACCCGCGCATTTGTGCGGGGAAACGCCAGCCGATTTCGACGTTGACGTCTACCGGAAGTCTACCGATGCACCGGTCATAGGATAGTCCGCGGCGAAGTGAAGACAACGCATCCGCACTGGAAATGGATCTTCATAGGCGAGCCGATGCGAATTGTGTCGATTGAGGAAGTTAGTTACGGCGAGGGCGGCCAGCTTTCGGTCCGGCCATCGCTCGAGGCAGGGGAAGACATGGCGTTCATTTGGCGCACGGCCAGTGGAGTTCGCTGGGATGCCGTCCAACGCCGACTGGTGCATGTTCCCGATTCATCACCCGATCCTGCCGCGTGGTTCGATAGAATTCTCTCCGCGTCAAGGGACGAGTACGGATACCAGCTGGCAGTAACCCAAGCGACGCGATGGATCGGAGTGCCCACGCAGGCCAGAGAAGCCATGGATAGGCTGGCGCTGGCGAACAGGTAGTACCTTTATGTGTGCGACGGCAGATCACTCATTTACTAATGCTTGACGTTACTAACGAGGCGCGTTAGTATGTCCTTGTGATCAAGTCCTTTCGAGGCAAGGAGGCTGAGAGGGTCTGGAGCCGCGAGTACTCCAAGCGGCTTCCGCGAGACATTCAAGAGCGGGCGCTGATGAAGCTGCAACAGCTGAACGCGGCCGGAGACTTGAAGGACCTTTCGATTCCAAGCTCGAATCAGCTCGAGGCTTTGAAGGGCGATCGAAAAGGCGAGTACAGCATCCGGATCAACAAGCAGTGGCGGATCTGTTTCACGTGGCGTGACGGTCACGCCTTTGACGTCGAAATCGTCGACTATCACTAGGCGGGAATAGGACTATGGCAGCGCGAAAGATCAAGCTTACTCACCCGGGCAAGATTCTCCGGGAGGAGTTCATGGAGCCAGTAGGGCTAAGTGCGTATGCGCTGGCCAAGGCGCTGGACGTACCGCTACCTCGTGTAAACGATATCGTGCGCGAGAAGCGCTCAATCTCGCCGGAAATGGCGGTGCTGCTATCCGCGTATTTCGGCACGTCCGATGGCTATTGGATCAATCTGCAGGGGCACTTCGACCTGGAAATGGCCAAAGACAAGGTCGGGAAGCAAGCCGCAAGGATCAGCCCTCATCCTCACAGTGCAGACGGCAGGTTGCAGCCCGTCTGATGTTCGTAATGGTCTACCGGTGTAGCGACGGCGATGTCTACCGGAAGCCGACCGGCAAGGGATTGCCGGCGATGTAACGGCGCATTTTCTGTGGAGTTTCCTGCCCCAGCGCCAACTACCACCAGCAGTACCTCGCGAAGAATCCGAACGGATACTGCGGGATCGGGGGCTGTGGAGTTCCCTTCAAACCTGCGGAGTTACAGGTGGGTGAGAAGGCGTGACAGCCGGTTCGCCGAGGGTTCTCGCGTGGGGCCAGAGAGTTACCATCTGATCAGCCAGATAGTCCACGTATTTCTGCAGGAAAGCGCCAGCAGTCTTCGGCGTAAACGTCTACCGGAAGCCTACCGCTGAACCGCGCCTAGGAAAGTCCTCGGCTAAGGGCTACGCAGCGAGTGGGCATAAGGCGGGGGCCCGCTGAGTGCGGGTTGTAGCGTTCGAATCATTATTTGTGGCCATTCGCGGTGAATAATCGTGTTGGAGTCCAACCGTAAAGGTTGGATTCCAATAGGACGCGTACGCGTCGTGTTCCGCGCTCGTTAGGCGCATGGCTTGAAACGTGTACGGCTGGTTGACAAGTGACGATTGTCAGCGTACATATCTGTTTCGATCGCGAGGTCCTGAAGTGATCATCAGTTTCCGGCAAAAAGGTCTCGCGCGCTTGTACCGGCGGGCAGAGCGCCGAGGGGTCGCCGCTGATCTGCTGCCGAAAGTTGAGCGTATTCTTGCGCGACTGGACGTAGCAACAAGTGCTGGGCAGATGGATCTGCCGGGATGGAAGCTGCATCCATTGAAAGGGAAGATGAAGGGATTCTGGTCGGTCTGGGTGTCTGGAAACTGGCGGATCATCTTTCGGTTCCAGGGTGCCAACGCCGCTGATGTCGACTTGGTTGATTACCACTGACGGAGACTGTGCTCATGCCGATGAAAGTACCGCCGCACCCGGGATTGTCTGTGCGCTTTGATTGCCTCGAAGCGCTGAGACTTACTGTGACGGCCGGAGCAAAGGTACTGGGCGTCACTAGGCAGGCACTTAATAACCTTGTGAATGAACGGGCTGGAATTTCACCGGAAATGGCAATCCGGCTCGACAAGGCGTTCGGAGGCACCGCAGAGGCATGGCTGGCGCTGCAGACAGCATACGATCTTGCGCAGGCACGGAAGAAGGTGTTCGCGAGTGACGTCAAGCGGTACGCGCCGAAAGCTCGCAATGAGCGGTTGCGCGCTGCGTAGCCACCGAGTGGTAGAACTGTCGAATCGCTTGGCAGGTCCCTCGTAGGACATATGACGCCGTCAACTTCTGTTAACGCATTCGAGGAGTTCATTGAGGGCCGCGGCGGGGCCCTTCCGGACCTTACCGTGCGCACGGGCGTCGCGGAGATGCTTGCCTTTTACGAAACCGTTTTGCCTGTCGGTTGTGCCTCTCAGAACGGTGACATGCTGCTGTTTCAATGGGGAATCTATGATTGGGGTGACGGAAAGCACTTCGAAATCAACATGACGCGGCAATTCATAGAGTCGGCGGCGGAAGATGACGATGCGATTAGCCAATTGCAGTTGGTCTTTAGGTTTGCGCCGGACAAAGAAAAGACAGGTACGCACTTGGCGCCGGGAATCGTTGGTGCAACTCGCAATCTGACATCGACACATTTCGCGAATTCATTTTGCCGAATCCAGTATTCCGCGTTGAGGCAGATTCAAATCCCCCGAGCGTTTCCTTGCGCCATGAGTACGTATAGGGTTGGGCGAGATGCCAGGTGTGCGGCGGTCGAATTGGATGGCCGGTATTGGAGTCGTCGCCAGTCAGCTCCAGGTTGAACTTCGAAACCGCGTCAATCGAACAATCGTTTGGCCTGCCGGTGAATCGACATCAACGTCTACCAAAGGTCGACCGGCCGACGATTCGCGGCCAGATAACTCCGTGATTTCCGTGGAGGAAATCGCTTCAGCGCCGACTACCACCAGCAGTACCTGGCGAAGAATCCGGATGGGTACTGCGGGATAGGCGGGTGTGGGGTTCCCTTCAAACTCGCGGAGTTACCGGAGGGCGAGAAGGCGTAGTCATGCTTCCAAGGAAGTTGGCGATCTGCGGTTCAAGCGGTTCGCCCGGAACCTCGCGAGCATTCAGAATCCACTTCCGGTCCGTTCGATACGCGTTGGGTCGTTCTTGTGGACAATATCGCCCTTCAGACTTGATGAGGGCGGTTTTCTACCGACGGCAGCCGAAAGCTCGTCGGGAGTGAGATCATCGCCGTAATAGCCGAGGCAGATGAGGTACTCATCGAGCCCCCACCCGCAACGAGGATGGCGTCTTCCAGTGCGGTTGGCGGTTGCCTTTCGAATACGGGCATCTGGGTGACAAGCCCCGGCTCAATTCATTGCGTCGGTACGGACGAGGGCGCGTCAGCCCTAAGGGGCTTGATCTTGGGTCGCTTCTTCTTCGCGGCGTGCCACAAATCAAATGCAGCCTGCATAGTGAGCCAAGACTCAGCCGACCCTCCGAGCGCTGCCGCAAGACGAAGGGCCAGTTCAGCGCTGACGGCGGCGCGGCCGTTTACCACGCGTGACAGCGCAACGCGCGAAACGCCCAGTCGCTTCGAAAACGCCGTTACAGTCATTCCGCCATCGGCCCGTAGAACGGTGTCCAGCAGTATTTCACCGGGGTGCGGCGGATTGTGCATGCGCGTCATGGATTAGATCCCTCAGTGATAATCCTGATAATCGAGCAGAACTGCATCGACGCCTTCGAACATGAACGTCAGTCGCCAATTCTCGTCCACCCACACCGACCAGTGACCTTGAAGATCGCTTTTGAGTGGGTGTAGACGCCACCCTGGACGGTTCATATCCTCTGGTCCTCGTGCGGCGTCCAACTGACCGAGTTGCAGCCGCAACCGCTTCGCGTGCTTTGGTTGAATACCGGCCTTCGACCCGGTACGAAAGTAACGTTCCAGCCCGCGATGGCGGAAGTCCTTGATCATGGGATAGTGTATCTCCTAGCGATACAGTAGGCAATGGGGCCGTGGTCTACCGCGGTGTCGGCGACATCGTCTACCGGAAGTCGGCCGAATGACAGTGTCCGTGAGCATAACTGCGCGGATACATTAGTAATTCCAACTTCCGCGCCTACTACCACCAGCAGTACCTCGCGAAGAATCCGGATGGGTACTGCCCGGATCATTCGTGCTGAGCGCCCTACAAATCCGCGGAACTGCCGGCGTTTTACAAAGCGTGATGGCTGGCTCGCCAACGGATTTGGCGTGAAGCCGGAGGATTGCCAACAGACCGCGTCGAGGATCCGCGCATTCCCGCAGGAAAATGCCAGTTGGCATCGACACTGCGCTATCTAGGCGTTGGACTGCATCAACCCATTCAATCGCATCGCTCGTTCTCAGTGGTGGAAAGGGCGGCTGTATCGACGTAGAAATCATTGGTGCTGGGTAGCCCCGTCACGACTGCTCCGGTGGGAATGGCCAACCCCGTTTTGGTGTTGATCACGTAGATACCGATTTGCGTGGTTGCATCGGTAGCGATTCCATAGAGCTTGGTTCCATCTGAGAATAGCGCAAGAATGTCAGTGCCAAGCCCCGTGCCGATCGGCCGCGCGGGCAACTGGCTTCGAACTTCAGACTTCGACATTGTGAAGCTGTTCAAGTATGCGTGAGCGATCTGCTGTTGAAGTTCTACTGGTCTTCCTTAAGCTTGGCATGACATCGTTCGGCGGCCCGGTTGCTCATCTCGGCTATTTCCGCGAAGAGTTCGTTGTTCGGCGGCGCTGGCTCGATGATGCGGCGTACACAGATCTTGTGGCGCTTTGTCAGTTTCTACCGGGACCGGCAAGCAGTCAGGTGGGCTTTTCACTAGGCCTCATCCGCGCAGGCTACGGGGGTGGACTGGCGGCCTGGGTAGGATTCACCCTCCCGTCGGCCTTGTTGATGGTGGCATTTGCCTATGGCGCAGGCGCACTCAGCAGCCCAATCGGCGTAGGTCTGCTGCACGGGTTGATGCTCGTTGCCGTGGCTATTGTGGGTCAGGCCGTTTGGGGTATGGCCCGCACGCTGTGCCCCGATCGGCAGCGCGTGGCAATTGCGGCGCTTTCTGCGGCACTGATCTTGTTCAGCGGCTCGTCGATCATGCAGATTGTCGCGATCATTTTGGGTGGGATCGCTGGAATGTGGGTTTGCCGAAGTGCTTCTGCCGCACAGTTGGGCACTCTTGGAACTCCCGTTGCCCGCAGCGTTGGCATCTTCTCGCTGGTGCTGTTTGTTGTGCTTCTGGTTGGTCTGCCGCTCAGTCACGCTCCTGGCTCGGGCCAGGGAATTGCGCTATTCGATGCATTCTACCGCTCCGGCGCACTCGTGTTCGGGGGTGGCCACGTTGTATTGCCGCTGCTGCGCAATGCCGTGGTGACGCCCGGGTGGGTGAGCGACAATACATTTCTCGCCGGTTACGGGGCTGCGCAAGCCATGCCAGGTCCCTTATTCGCGTTCGCGGCATATCTAGGTGCTGTCGTGGCGCTGCAGCCGCACGGAATCGTCGGGGCGGCGTTAGGATTGGTCGGCATCTTCCTGCCGGGCATGCTCATTTTGATCGGGACGCTACCCCTTTGGGACTCATTCCGGTCCCGGGTCGATGCGCAAGCGGCGATGCGTGGCATCAACGCTGCGGTGGTCGGATTGCTGGGCGCCGCACTCTATACGCCGGTTTGGACCAGTTCGGTGCACGATCTGGCAGATGTCGGTGTGGCCCTGGTCGGATTTGTACTGTTGACGGTGTGGCGTGCGCCGCCCATTGTCATTGTCATCATCGGCGCCGTCGCTGGCATCGCGCTGACGTCGAACTCCTGATGCCTCGCTGGCTTTTCGGAGATTCAGAGAATCCCTGCCTCGCCAGCCCAGGTTGCAATGTACTTCTTCAGGAACTCGCTGAATTCTGAAGTCTCCTGCTGCGGTTTCCTGCCGCGGTAACTGATCTGCTGGAATTCCAGAGTGATGACCGGTTCGACAAGTTCGCTCAATGTCACCTTGCGACTGCGACATGCCAGCAGGCCGAAGGAGGGGATTATTGCAATTCCCTCGCCGGCCTCAACGAGGCCGATCTGTGTGTCCAATAGGTTGACTGTTTGCGCGTACTTGCAAGAAATGCCGCTCTTGGCCAGCTGCGTGTCGATCAGCTGCTGATGTGGATAGTTCGGAGTCAGTGAAATCAGTGACTCCCCGTCCAGTGTGGACCACTTGGTCGATACCCGGGTGAACTTGGAGTTTGCGCCTGGGCGAATCACCATCAGCGAAAAACTGAAGAATGGCACACCCTTGAGGTCCGGCATTCCGCCGAAGATTCCCAGTCCCAAATCCAGCTTGCCTGCCAGCACACGTCGCGCAACTGTGCCCAAATTCCCGTCGAAGAGCCGGATACGTAAATCCGGGCGGTGCTGGCGAAACGCCCTAATGGCGGGCGGCAGAACATTGGCGGCAACCCAGGGCGTGGTGCCCACGGAGATCCAACGCGTTCTTCCCTTGGCTCCCTGTTCGATGCGTGACATCGCCGTATCGAGAGTTCGAAGGGTAGGCTGAGATACCGCAAGGAGATCACTCCCGTAGCCGGTCAAGGTGACGCGGCGCGTCGTTCGGTCGAACAGCCGAAACCCAAGTTGGCGCTCCAATTCCCGAATCAGCACGCTCAACCCCGAGGGCGTCAGGAACATCCTCTCTGCGGCGCGCGCGAAGCTCTGGTGCTCTGCGACCAAATGAAAGGCTCGGAGCTGGCGGGACGTGAATTCCATTAGTGAGAGACTATCATGAGATCAAAAGTATTCGGAACTTGTTGTTTTGAATGGCCGGTCGTACAAATGCATCCTGCCAGAGCGAACAAGGAAGCCCTGGCGAGCAACCAAGTTCCACCTACGCATAAATCAGGAGATCGACATGAATACTCTAGCGGGAAGCGCCCTTGCGGCGATCGTGTTAGTCCACGGCGGGTTCGTTGATGGATCGGGCTGGGAGGGCGTTTACAAGATCCTAAAGAAGGATGGGTATAACGTCAGCATCGTTCAGAATTCCACCGTCTCACTGGCCGGAGACGTCGCGACGACGAAGCGGGTCATTGATGCACAGTCCGAGCCGGTCATTCTGGTCGGCCATTCGTACGGGGGAGTGGTCGTCACCGAGGCGGGCAATGACCCCAAGGTCGCCGGTCTCGTCTATATCACCGCCTTCGCGCCGGACGCGGGCGAGTCCGTATCGACGCTCATCGCCAATCCCGTGCCCGGGGCGCCCGTGCCGCCGATCCTTCCCCCACTGGATGGTTATCTTTTCCTGGACAAGAGCAAGTTTGCCGCGAGCTTCGCCGCAGATGTGAACAAGAGCAAGGCGGACTTCATGGCCAACTCCCAGGTTCCTTGGGGCGTGGACGCTCTGGGCGGCACTGTCAGCACGCCGGCATGGAAGAGCAAGCCCAGTTGGTATCTGGTGGCGACTGACGACAAGATGATCCCGCCCACCGCTCAGCGCGCGATGTCGAAGCGCGCAGGGTCAACGGTAGTCGAAGTTAAAGGCAGTCATGCAGTGTATGTCTCCCAACCGGCCGCCGTGGCCGCGCTGATCGAGAAAGCCGCCCGGGGGGTGAAGCCGGCGGCGAATTGAGGGTGGCGTGTGCGCGCCGACACACCTACAAGTGTGTCGGCGCGAGCCTGCTCGATCGCTCCGGCGGGCCACCGCTCAAGATTGAAGGTTACCTGCCGATCTTCCAGCCAATGGGCCGAATTACGCCGGGAGGCAGCCATGAGCGGCTTCTTTGAATGGGACAACGGCAAATACGGCCTGGACGTGCGGGAGATGGACGCCGAACACCAGAAACTCATCGCCCTGATGAACACCCTGCGCGTTCTGTATGAAAAGCACGCTGGCGCCGCGGAGCTGGGTGAGGCGCTGGGTGAGCTGGCGACTTATACCGCCAAGCACTTCGCCGATGAAGAGGCGTACATGACGAAGATCGAATACCCGGAGCTGCGCGTGCACGCCGGCGTGCACAAGAACCTGCTGGCGCGTGTGTCCGAATATGCGACCGAATTCCGGAAGATGGGCAAACTGAGCGACGCGTTCTTCATGTTTCTCAAGATGTGGCTCAAGGCGCACATTTGCGGCGTTGACATGAAATACAGCCAGCACGCCCGCAAAACCCACGCCGCGTGAGGGACAAGGTCCCGGCCTGATGACCGGGACCTGGCCCGATGAGCTGCCCTTCGGGGTTGCTATTTGTCGGCGAACAGATCAGTCATCGGCACGACATTACGATCGGCTGCATGGTTCAAATACCCCAGGCCAAATCCGACTTCGAGAGTCTTGAGCAGCGAGAAGTGGTTGTACGCCACGTTGCTGCTGATGCCCTTTGCACCGTAATTCGTATCAACGATGGTCACGACCTGGTTGGACAGGGAGCTGTAGTCGTTTTCATCCCAAACCACGACGATGGCGCTGCGATCGCCGCCGTTCCATGCCGGTGAGGAATGGATTGCGGTGACGAGATCTTGCAGTGCCGCGTCACCCTGAGCAATGGTGCTTGCGCCCACCGAGCAGCCCGTGCCGACTTCGGAGGACCCGCGGCCATGCTGATCGTGGCACTGATTGGGGACAATGAATGCCAGGTTGGGGACGTTGCCGCTGCGCAGGTCGGCATAGAGTTGTGGAAAGGCGACGCTGTTGCGAAGGCCATGGGTCTGCACGCTGGCAAAATAAACGAATGGGTTATGCTTGACCGCGTAAAACTTCGGCATGCCGGCGGAAAAGGCGGCGCCTACCGAGTCCGACAGCAGACCGTCGCTGTTATTGACCTTGTCGGCCCCATAGGGTGGCAGATCCTCCTGGTAGCTCCTCCAGCTCAGGTCTCGTTCTTCCATCTGATCGGCGATCGACCGGCCGACGGTCGGAGCCGGGGCAAAGGGGATGTTATAGATCGGATCTGCTGTACTGCCTTCGTTGGTGGTGTCGACGGCCGGCGTGGCCGCATCCATGCCCATGCCGGCGATCGGGCAGATGTTAGGCCCGCCCTCGAGCACTGCTGCGGTGAGTGTCGACTGGCAGTTCGCGTTGTGCCAATCCGGCGAGTTGTCATTTACGACGCCAAAGTTGGAACCACCGATGATTTCAAGGTAATTGGTCAGGCTGGGGTGTCCAACGGCAAAATAGTTGGTCGCCAGGTTAGCGGTGCTGGCGTACCCAGGGTTGCCGTTGGCGCCATTTAGGAACGGCATGTTCGCGTTGCCGAGGATCTGAGTGTACTGATGGTTCTCCATCACAATAAGAAACACGTGATCGAGATGCGGCACGCGAGCCGCCAGCGCGGGGGCGGCGGTGGCCGCCGCGAGGGTCACGGCAATTGCAAAATGTTTGAACTTCATGGCGGATCAATCTCCCATTGGTTTTTCTGGCCGCGCCCGGCGGTTCGGAAACGGCCGATTTCGGGGCGGGCGAGCCGCTCCCTTATCGCGGATTATCAGTCGGCCCGTGTTGAGGGTTGATGGCGAACGGGTTAACGTTTTGTTACATCTCGCACGCGCGAATGGCAGTAGTCGGCCGAGCGCGTGCCTCAGCGGAGTGCGCGCGGCCGTAGGATCTACCGCTGAGTGACCGCTGGGTACGGGCTCTGTAGAACGGCCGAGCCGGTCTCCAGCAGGGACTTCAGGTTGGAGAGGATCTTCGGCCAGCCGCCCGATACGGCCACAATTAGCTGTGAAGGTTCGCGCTCGATGGTGTGGGTTACAAAGAGCTTGATGGCGGTTCCAGCGGGTTCCAGCTCAATTGTGCATAGCGACGCGCCTTCGGTCTTGAGCTCGGGCTTCGCCTGGTGCTGCCAACGGATCACCAAGCGTCGCGGCGGTTCGGCCTCGACAATCTCGCCGGCGTCGGTGATCTGGCCGTCGCCGTGTACCATTTTCCAGGAGGATCCCGGTGTCCACTGGCTCTCGCAGTGCACGCCGAACCAATATTGCTTCATGAACTCCACATCACTGGTCAGCGCTGATCACAGCCTCTCTGGCGTGGTACGAATGTAGGTGACGTAAACAAACGTTGATCTAGCCATTAGAATTCTCCAGTCGTCGTTTTAGAGCTGATAGCGCCTTGAGGCGCGGTTTTTCAAATTTGGCAATCCAGCGCTCGTAGATCTCCTGCAGCGGCACCGGATTGAGGAAATGCAGCTTCTCGCGGCCGCGCCGCACGATCGAAACTAAGTTCGCCGACTCCAGCAGGTCCAGGTGTTGTGTTACACCTTGCCGGCTCATGTCCAGGTGCTGGCACAACTCGTTGAGGGTGCGGCCGTCATGTGCATGCAGCAGATCCAGAAGCCTCCGCCGACTGGGATCGGCGAGGGCCTTGAACAGCAGATCGGTTTCGGGGCGATGCTCGGCCATGGGCGCCTACAGGCAAGAGAAGACTGCATGGCAAGCACTGGTCGACGAGCGGCCGTGAGCGCACTGTTGTCAAACTGACATCTTGTCGACACAGGCAATTCACACAGGTATTGCAAGCTTTGCGCGCTGCATCGCGGCACCTCGAGGCGCGGTGAGCAGCAATTCCTTCGTTCGACAATATCTGGAGGAGCGTGCAATGAATCAATCAAAAGTCTGGCTACGAATCGCCACTGCTTCGATCGGGGTGACCCTGGCGCTGGCCGCTGGCGTTCCTGCTGTTGCTGGCAGCGCCTCAACGGTTACTCCGATCCGGCATCTGATCATTGTCGTCGGCGAGAACCACACGTTCGACAACACCTTTGGCACGTACCGGCCGAAGGCGGGCCAGAAAATTGATAATTTGCTCAGCAAAGGCATCGTCAACTCCGACGGTACGCAGGGTCCAAACTTTGATCGTGCGGCGCAGCAGATCGGCTTCGACACGGGCACTTACTCGCCGGTGACGCCGTCGATCGGCTCTTACTCGACGCTGCCGCAGCCCTATACGACTTACGCGGGCCTGGTTACGCCCGGAGTCCTTGACAGCCGATTTCCGGCCGATCTGCCAAATGGCCCCTATCAGATCAGCAAGTTTGTGACTAATGCGGCCTACACCGGCGATCCGGTGCACCGATTCTTTCAGATGTGGCAGGACGTCGATGGCGGCCGAAAGGACAAATTCGTGTGGGTCGAGGAAACAATCGGCACGGGCTCGAACGGCAATCCGGCTCCCGCGGGGGGGTTCAATCCCAAAGAAGGCGCGATCTCAATGGGGTTCTTCAATATGAACCCGTATATCGACGCGAGCGGCAACGCGCAAAGCGGTGATGAGCCGATCCTGAAATCGCTTGCCGACAACTACGCGCTCAGCGACAACTACCACCAGGCGATCATGGGCGGCACCGGCGCGAATTTCATGGCGCTCGTAACCGGCCACGCCGCCTATTTCACAGATGCGGTAAGTCTCGATGGCAGTCCGGCGGTGCCTTTTGCGAATCAGATTGAGAATCCGAATCCGATTGCCCGGACCAACAACTACTACACGCAGGACGGCTATGGTGGCGGTTCGTATGTCAACTGCGCCGATCTTGGGCAGCCCGGTGTTGGTCCCGTTGCGAATGAGCTGCGGACCCATGGCATTTTCGAACGCAACTGCGCGGCCAGTCATTACTACCTGGTCAATAACTACAACATGTATTGGAACCGGCCGGCCGGCACCACTCGCCCGCTCGGCCCGACGTCCTTTACCTTGCCGCCTCAGGCCGGCCCAACTATTGCCGACGTCATGACCACGCACAACGTATCGTGGAAATATTACTCGGCCGACAGCGGCAGCGATCCGGCGAATTTCCCGACTGACGTCGACGGCGTACCCATTCCGTTCCATTCCTACTGTGGCATCTGCGATCCCCTGTCGGGCTTTGAACAGATCATGACGAATCCTTCTGAGCTGGCGAAGCTGCAGGACTACACGGCGTTCCTTGCCGACGTCAAGGCCGGGACTTTGCCCGCCGTCTCGTTCGTCCGGCCCTTTGAGGCGCTGGCGGGGCACCCGGCGGACTCCAATCCGGCGCTGTACGAGCTGTTCCTCGCTGATTTAATTGCGAAGGTTCAGGCAAATCCGGAGCTCTGGGCGACCAGCGCGATTGTCGTCACCACCGACGAGGGTGGCGGGTACTACGACTCCGGTTACATTCAGCTGCTCGATTTTCTTGGTGACGGTACCCGTATTCCGATGTTGGTGGTTTCGCCCTGGGCGAAAAAGGGTGTTGTCGACCACACTTACCAGGATCACGTCTCGATCCTGAAGTTCATTGAGCGCAACTGGCGGCTGCCGAAGATCTCCGCACGCAGCCGCGACAACTTGCCGAATCCGATCACGCGGGACGATTCCTACCGTCCCGTCAACGGTCCGTCGATCGGTGATCTGACGACGATGTTCGACTTCGGCAATCGCCACAACTAGGGAACCGCCTGCCACTTAGCCGATGTGCATGCCGCGCGGTAGACTTGCCCCATGAACGAACCAAGGTGGCTAACATTGGCGCGAGAACTTCAGGCCATTGCGCAAGCTGGACTGACGTACTCTAAGGACCCCTACGATCACCAGCGTTTCGAGCGAGTTCGCCATCTCGCTGCGACAATCATGGCCGATGGGGCCGGGGAGAAACTGGAGATCGTAGCCGGACTCTTTCGGCAGGACGTGGGTTACCCGACCCCGAAAGTGGACGTTCGTGGCGCGGCCTTTGTGGACGGAAGGATTCTGATGGTTCGTGAGCGCGCAGATGGCCGCTGGACCCTTCCTGGCGGCTGGGCGGACGTAAATCAGTCCGCAGCGGAATGCGTAATGCGAGAAATTGCCGAGGAATCCGGCTTCGATAGCCGCGTGCTGAAACTCGCAGCGGTTTGGGATTACAGCCGCCAAGGCCATCAGCCACAACATCCGGCATCCATCTATAAGCTGTTCTTCCTGTGCGAAATCACCGGCGGCCAGGCGCGCTCGAGTATCGAGACGACCGAGGTCGGTTTTTTTGACCGATCCGCGCTACCGGAGCTGTCGGGTGGACGGGTTACTGTGGCTCAGATTGGGGTGATGTTCGAACATGCTGCGCAGCCGCAGCTTCCCACCGCATTTGACTGACCGCATAGACCTCGGCACTTCCCCGCGCGAGTCACCCTGCCATGTTCACGCGGCGCAGCCTCAAGGCGTTACCAATGACGGAAATCAAGCTCAGGCTCATTGCAGCTGCCGCAATCATTGGCGAGAGCAGCAACCCGAAAGCCGGATAGAGGAGCCCTGCGGCTATCGGAACGCCGACGGCGTTGTATACGAATGCAAGCACCAGGTTCTGCCGTATGTTGCGCATGGCCGCCCGGCTCAAGGCGCGCGCGCGAACGATCCCGGTCAAATCGCCCTTCACCAAGGTAATTCCAGCGCTCTCGATTGCGACATCTGTGCCCGTTCCCATGGCGATACCGACATCGGCACATGCCAGGGCCGGCGCGTCATTGACGCCATCTCCAGCCATGGCAACGACAGCACCACGTGCCTGCAATTGTTTGATGATCGCGCCCTTCTGCGCCGGCAAAACTTCAGATTCAAAGTCCTTGATGTCGAGCCTGCGGGCGATCACTTCAGCGGTACGGCGGTTGTCGCCCGTTACCATCACGATCCGCAGACCGCTCGCCCGCAATGCCGCAAGTGCAGCGGGCGCTGAAGTCTTGATCGGATCGGCCACACTGATTAGTCCCAGGAGCGTTGCGCCGCGGGCAACGAACATCACGGTGGCGCCGTCGCCGCGCAACCGATCGGCTTCGGTGGCGACTGCACCAAGATCAATGCCGGATTCCGCCATTAGCTTCTGATTGCCGAGTGCCACGATGTCCCCGTCAATACGACCTCGTACACCCTCGCCAGTAATTGAGACAAAGTCGGTGATTTCGGCAGGGGTCACGGGGTGCCCGCTGGAATAGGATCGAATGGCCTGAGCCAAAGGGTGTTCGCTGCTCTGTTCGAGGCCTTGCGCGACGCTCAGCAGCGCGTCTACTGAGACGCCGGGCAAGGCCTGCACCCTGGTGACCTGCGGCCTCCCGTTGGTCAAGGTGCCGGTTTTGTCGATGACCAGGGTGTCGACTTTCTCCATTCGTTCGAGCGCGGCGGCAGTTTTGACCAGTACGCCTTCCTGGGCGCCTCGCCCCACTGCGACCATGATTGACATCGGCGTCGCCAGTCCAAGTGCGCATGGGCAGGCAATAATCAATACCGTCACCGCCGCCACCAGCGCGTGTGCTGCCGCGGGGGAGGGTCCCCACAGCATCCAGGCCACGAACGCCAGGGCGGCACAGGCAATGACCCCCGGAACGAACCAACTGGCCACCTTATCCGCGAGTCGCTGGATGGGTGCCTGGCTGCGCTGCGCCGCTGAAACCAGCGTCACTATTTGCGCGAGCAGGGTGTCCCCGCCGATCTTCTCGGCTCGCATCACGAATGCGCCGGTGCCGTTCACGGAGCCACCCACTACTCGTGCGCCGACGGTTTTTTCAACCGGCATCGATTCTCCGGTGAGCATCGATTCGTCGACGCTGCTGGCGCCGCTTTCCACGGCTCCATCGACTGGGACCCGCTCCCATGGGCGCACGCGCAGGCGATCCCCGACCTGGGAATCCGCCAGCGGAATCTCAATTTCCTGGCCGTCGTCCGTCACACGATGGGCAATCTTTGGTGCCAGCTTAAGCAGGGCTCGGATCGCACCCCCCGTGCGCTCGCGTGCCCTCAACTCGAGCACTTGACCGAGTAGAACCAGCACGATAATGACTGCGGAGGCTTCAAAATAGACGCCGATATGTCCATGCGAGTCGCGTAAATCGGACGGAAACAGCTCGGGCGCCAGGACAGCGGTTGCGCTGTAGACGTACGCGGCGGAAACGCCGAGCGCAATCAACGTGAACATGTTCAGCTGTCGTCGTCCGACGGATTGCACGCCACGCACCAGAAACGGCCAGCCGCACCACAGGACAACCGGCGTCGACAGAGCGAATTGCACCCAGGGTGACCATGGTGCATTGGCGATGGCCGCGAAGCCGGGGACGTCTCGGCCCATCGCGAGTACCAGCACAGAGATCGCCAGCGGCACGCCGATCCAAAAGCGGCGATTCATGTCGACAAGCTCGGGGCTCGAGCCACTATCCACCGTGGGCGCGATGGGCTCTAACGCCATCCCGCAAATTGGACATGTGCCTGGACCAACCTGGCGTACCTGCGGATGCATGTGACAGGTGTAGAGAGCTGCGGGGGCTACGGGTTTGATCGTCTCCCTGGAGTCGACGGCGGAACGCTCCGCGGAGCGACGATACTTGGCAGGATCCGCGAGGAACTTAGCTCGGCACCCGGGACCACAAAAATAATACTGCAGTCCCCGGTGAATGAGCGGAATAGTGGATGACGCGGAAACCTTCATTCCGCATACGGGATCCTGGAGCGACGGATCACTGAAAGTGCTTGATGTCATTACCTGGTTTGGCCCGACGTGTGTTGCATGCGGAGTCTACAGTCCACATGCGAGCCCAGCGGCAAATATTCTTTTTTAGAGTTCGCGCGGCTCCGGCTTTATCGCACAGAAACAGTGAGTTAGAGTCCGCGCAGACCGCGCTCTATGCCTCATCGCCGCATGCGAGCGCATGGCCGTTTGCATTGAGAGTCGCGAGTTCTAAAATACCGCGCGCCCACGTTTTCATCTATCGAGAATAGGAGTAAATCATGGCGACCAAGGCAATTCCAGACGGCTATCACTCGGTCACTCCTTATTTGATTGTCAAAGGTGCCGCCGAGGCAATCGATTTCTACAAGCACGCATTTGGCGCCACCGAACTGATGCGCATGGCAGGCCCGGACGGCAGAATTGGTCATGCCGAGCTGCGGATTGGCGACTCGGTGATCATGCTCGCCGACGAACATCCTGAAATGGGCCACCACAGTCCGAAATCGCTGGGCGGAGCCGGTGTAGGCCTGATGGTTTATGTCGAGCGAGTAGACCAGGTGTTCAAGCGAGCGATCGCCAGCGGAGCCAAGGAGCTGCAACCCGTCAAGGATCAGTTTTACGGCGATCGATCGGGGACGTTGCAGGATCCATTCGGACACAAATGGACTGTCGCGACGCATGTCGAGGATATTTCCACCGACGAGATGCGCCGTCGCGCCGAGAAACTCGCGCAGGGCGCTAACGCATAGGCCCCCGCGCGAATTGTCGATTGACCATTGATGGAGACGAATCAATAGGTTGTCGGCGGCCCAGTGTCGTTGGACAGGATCTGGGTTATTGGCTTGGGACAATACTCAATTAATATGTTGACTATCAACCAGGACATTGATAGTATATGACTCATGAGCAATCCCGTGGTGTTTCGCGCCGTTCCCGTTCCCGGACATGCCGCCAATACCAACGCGGTGAGGCTCAATGTGGGCTTCTGCCAAACCTATCGCCAGAGAAAGTAGCGAGGATTCACCATGAACCACCAAGTAGTATCGAAGGATGAATGGATCGCTGCGCGCAAGCAGCTGCTGTCCAAGGAGAAGGAATTTACGCGCTTGCGCGACGAGCTCAGTCGCCAGCGCCGGGATCTGCCCTGGGAGCGCGTCGACAAGCAATACGTTTTTGAAGGCGCCAACGGACCGCTGACACTGCCGGAACTGTTCGACGGGCGCCACCAGTTGGTGGTTTATCACTTCATGTTTGCACCTGAGTGGGAGAACGGCTGTAAGAGCTGTTCCTTCTGGGCGGACAATTTCAATGGCATCGTCGCTCACCTGAACCAACGGGACGTGTCGTTTGCCGCCATCTCGCGCGCACCGTGGCAAAAGCTCCATGCCTTCGCGCAGCGCTTGGGCTGGACTTTCAGGTGGGTGTCTTCGGGCGCGACGGATTTCAACTTCGATTACCGAGTGTCGTTTACCGAGCAACAGGTGCGCGGTGAAGTGGATTACAATTACGAGCAGCGCAAGTTTCCTGCGACCGATGCGCCAGGGGTCAGTGTGTTCCTGCGGGACGGCGATACCGTGTTTCATACCTATTCGAGTTTCGGGCGTGGCATCGACATGCTTAACACGGCCTACCACTATCTGGACTTGGTGCCGAAAGGCCGCGATGAGCAGGATCTGCCATCGCCGATGGCCTGGGTCAAATTGCACGATCTGTACTCCATCTAGATCTCGAGGATATGCATATGTGCCCGCTGTGTATTGGTGTTGCGACGTGGTACGTCGCCGGTGCATCTTCCGCGGGAGGCATCACAGCGCTGGTGCTTGGGCGCTCGAGCGACCGGAATCGGCGTGAGCGTTCGAACCTGCCCGGTAACGACCATGGACAGGGGGATCCGCGGGGTCCAGAAGCGGCACCGTTGGCGGGCGGCGCGAAGCCAGCGCCGCCACGCCATTTGCCCGACTTGCAGTGACTTTGGGAATCCTTAGGAGCGCTGGCAGGCTGGCGCAGCGCCCGAAGCGCGCAATTCGATCTGCCTGCTCCATAGGTGTGGTGACGGCATGTTTGGCATTTGCTGTGCCTGCATCGGCCATAGCACCATTTGCATTCGACGCCGCGCCCGGCCGCCTCCCGAAAGACGTGGTGCCGCTCGACTACAGGGTGGAGATCGTTCCTGACGTCGCCGCCCTCACTATCGCCGGCACTGAGTCCATTTCCCTGAGGGTGCGCAGCGCCACCGCGACCATCACCTTCAACTCACTCAATGAAACCCTCCGTGACGTTCGCGTCGACGGCAGGCTAGTTGCCAGCGTGGCGTCGGACAACGAACGCCAATTGACCACGTTGACGTTGTCCAAGGCCATCCGCCCGGGCAAGCACCGATTGACGTTTTCGTACGACGGCAGGATTGAAACGCAGCCCCGCGGTCTGTTTCGGCAATCCTACGCCAGACCCGGCGGTGGGACCGGCCTGCTGCTGTCCACGAAAATGGAAAGCACCGACGCGCGGCGCATGTTTCCCTGTTGGGATGAGCCGGCCTTCCGAGCCACTTTCCAGCTGGCGGTCACCGTGCCGACTCAGTGGGCAACCGTTGGCAACATGCCGGTGGACAAGCGCGTCGTGATCGGCGATCGCGCAATCACCACTTTCCGGCGATCACCCAGCATGCCCTCTTATCTGGTCGAATTTACGGCCGGTGACCTGGCAGCGCTGTCGGCCGAGATTGACGGTACGCAATTGAACGTATGGGCCGATCGAGGCCGAGAGCAGGACGGTGCAACGGCGTTGGCGAACGCGCGGCAGATTCTTGCCGATTACAACGACTATTTTGGCTTCCGTTATCCGCTGCCCAAGCTGGATTCGATCGCCATACCGGGCGGCTTTGGCGGCGCGATGGAGAACTGGGGCGCAATCACCTACAACGATCAGCGGCTGCTGGTTACCGAGCGCAGCACGTTCGAGAATCGGCAGGATGTATACGCCATCCAGGCGCATGAGATGGCGCATCAATGGAATGGCGATCTGGTCACCATGGGCTGGTGGGACGATCTGTGGCTGAATGAAAGCTTTGCCTCGTGGCGCGCCGCCAAAGAGACGGACCGGCGCAACCCAAGCTGGAAGTGGTGGGAGGCCGAGGACCGCACCAAGGAACGGGCCATGCACGCCGACGCCTTTGCAGGCTCACACGCCATTGAAGTGCACGTAACAGATGAGCTGCAGGCCGCCAATGCCTTTGATCCGGAAATCACCTACGACAAGGGGCAGGCAGTTCTGCGCATGGTGGAGGCGTATCTTGGCGAGGATACCTTTCGAAACGGCGTCCGCCGGTACTTGAGGGCGCGCGCATTCTCCAATGCCACTGCCATGGACCTATGGAGCGCGTTGGGCGCTGCCAGTGGCAAGGACGTGGCCGGAGTGGCGGCCGGTTGGATCGAGCAACCTGGCTTTCCGCTGGTGCAGGTCGCGACCCAATGCAGCCCGGCGGGCGAGCGTACGATTACTCTGTCACAGCGGCGTTTCCTTTTGGGTGGAGTCGGCTCGGGCGCCGAGCACTGGCGTATCCCCGTACGAGTTCGGGTGGGGGTGGATGGGGAGCCGCAGGCCATACTCCTGGTGCGCGACGGTCAGGCGACGAGCGCCGGACGGTGCGATGAGGCGCTGAGCCTGAATCCGGAAGCCGTGGGGTACTACCGCGTGCAGTTTGACAGACCTGGTTTCGAGGCGAACCGCCGGAGCTTTGCGCGCTTGCGCGACGCCGACAAGATCGCATTGTTGGACGATCAATGGGCGCTGGTCGAGTCGATGAGCGAGGATCTGGGTACCTACCTGGCGCTGGCCGAGTCCATGGGAACCAGCCTGGATGCTCGCCTTTGGGAGCAAATTGCCGCAGCGCTGGCCACCGTCGAATACGACGAGCGGGAGAGCGCGGGACATGACGCGTTCGCGGCGTACGCGCGCTCGCTCATCGGCCCCGTGTTGAGTCGCTTGGGCTGGGATGCGCGGCCCGGCGAGGCGCCGGACATCGCGGAGCTGCGCCGAACGGTAATCAAGGTCTTGGGGACTTGGGGCGATCAGGCAGTCATCGACGAGGCGCGGCGGCGGTTCGCGACTTTCGTGCAGGATCACGGCGCCATGGAACCCGATGATCAACCCGTCATGCTTTCCATAGTTGCACGATACGCCGATGCCGCGACCTTCGAGCAGCTGCACGCCATCGCCAAAGCGGCCACGGACGAAACCGAGCAACTGCGTTACTTCTCGTCGCTGATGGACGTTGGCGACCCGCCCCTGGCCGACCGGGCAGTGGCCATTGCGCTGTCCGACGAAATTCCGACCCAGGGTGAGCGCTGGCGCATTGGACTGGTAGTACGGCTCGCGGCGCTCCACCGTGAACTGGCCTGGGCCACGTTCAGTCACAATGCGCAACGGTTGCTGGCGCCGAATCCGAAATACGCCCCACTGATCATGGCGCAGTACGTGCCCGGGTACTTTTGGAATTGTGTGCCTGTGGATGAGTTGGAAACCTGGGTGCGTGCGCATGTTCCCGGTGAAATGTCAGCCAATGTCGCGCGAGGCATGCAGAGCGCGCGGTTCAAGCTGGCCCAGGAGAAGTTCCTGGTTCCCGCCGCGAACAACTACGTGCAACGATTGAGTCCCGGACCGTAACGGCCCGGCGTCAGCGGCGCCGATCGAAGCGCATACAGCGGTCGAAAATCATTGCGACCAGGATGATCGCTACGCCGGCTTCAAATCCCACGCCCACTTGAACCGAGTTCAGCGCCCGCACCACCGGTACTCCCAGTCCGCCGGCGCCGACCAGCGCGCCGATTACCACCATCGATAGGCACAGCATGATGCATTGCGTGATGCCTGCGAGAATATGTGGGGCCGCGCTGGGCAGCTCGATTTTCCAAAGCAGCTGAAACGGTGTGGCGCCAAAGGCTTCGCCAGCCTCCAGGAGCGTATGCGGCACGCCGGTGATCCCCAGGTGCGTCAGCCGCACCGGCGCGGCCAACGCAAAGATCACTGTCGATATGAGGGCCGGCACTACGCCCAGGCCAAACAGCACCAGAGTCGGGATCAGGTACACGAACGTCGGCAGCGTCTGCATGAGATCGAGCACGGGCCTGAGCGCGGCGTAAAACCGTGGGTGATGGGCGGCGGCGATCCCCACCGGCACGCCTATCCCGGTGGCCAGTACCGTGGCCACGAACACCAATGCGACAGTCTCCAGGGTCTGCTGCCAATAGCCTTGATTCACAATAAAAAGCAGCGCCAGAGTGACGAACGCAGCCAACAGGAGTGAGCGCTGCATTACCCAGGCAAAGACGGCAGCGGCCAAGATGACGAGCGGCGCGGGCAGTGCACGCAACACGAAGTTGACCGCGGCCACCGTGGTGCCCACGACCGCGGCAATTACCGCGAATACAGCGGTCCCGTGCTGGCGCAGGTAAGCGATTCCCACCGCGATGGTGTCGCCGATCGGCAATTTATGCTCCGTGAGCCACTGTTCAGCGCCGGTGGCGCGGGTGAGCCTCGCCGCGTGCGCGCGGGCCGAGTCTGGCGGTCGGCCGTCGAAGCGGGTTACCCCTTTGAGCCAGCGCGCCAAGACTTCGGGGTGTGCGCTCAACCATTGCGTGGCGGCCGCTTCGGGGGTCAAGTGCGCGTCGGTCATCGCGAGCATGATTTCGCTCTCGCCGCGCGGCGTGAAGGCGAGGTTGACGAGCAGGTGCGCGATATTGGGACAGGCGGCGGTGTATCCCGTACGCGCCAGTGTGAGCACCGATGCGCCACCGAAGTTGGGGCCGAAGGTGGCATCACCGCCGGTCAAATAGCGCAGATCAAAGCGCATATTCATGGGATGAGGGTCCCAGGCCAGGAACACGATGGGTCGGCGCGCAGCGTAGGCGCGCGCCACTTCGGCCAGCATCCCCTGTTCGCTCGATTCGACCAAGTGAAAAGTGCCCAACCCGAACTGGTTGTCGCGGATCATGTCCAGCACGTGGTGATTGCCGTCGTTGCCGGCTTCGATGCCATAGATGGTGCGATTGAGTGGTGCCGCAAAGCGTTGGATATCGCTGAAATCGTGCAATCCGGCCGCATGGGCATAGGCCGGCACAGCCAGGGTGTAGCGGGCGCCGGTCAGATTGGTGGCGACGATCTGAATCGACCCGTCCGCCATGAAGGGGCGGCGATCATTGGTCTGGGCCGGCATCCAATTGCCCAGGAACACATCGATATTGCCGCTTTTCATCGAGGCGAAGGTCACCGGCACCGACAGCAGCGTAGTGCGCGGCTGATAGCCCAGATCACGCAGCACGTGGCTGAGAACGGCCGTAGTCGCCGTCACGTCGGTCCAACCGACGTCGGCAAGCCGCACTACCTGACAACTGGCCGGCTCAAGAGTGGAAGCGGCATCGGCCGCGCTAGCCCTATTCGCGGCGCAAAGCAGCGCCAGCGAGCACGCCAGATTGAGCAGGCGGCGCTGATTACGGAAAGCGCGCCATGGCTTCGAGATCATTGAGTTCCTGGTCGTTGCGAATGTAACGGCGACTGGCATCGCGAAACGGTTGGAAATCCCAGGCGGTAAAGCGCCCCTGACGCAGCGCTGCGTAGACCCTGTGGCGCCGGCGCTGACTGGCCAGCACCGCGGAGTGAAGTTCACCCAGGGACCAGCGCCGCGTCACTTCGTCCCGAAACGCGCCGAGGAGTGGTGCCGCGGCAGGCTCAGTCGCAAGATTCACCCGCTCGCCCGGGTCGGCGGCGAGGTCGTAAAGCTGGTCAGGATCGCTCGCGGTGTGGATGAATTTGTGGCGGCCGCGTCGAATCATTACGACGGGGGCAATGGCGCCCTCGGCCAAGTACTCGCCGATAACTTCTCCGGCCCTCTCACGCCCTTCCAGGGCCGGCACCAAACTCTGACCGCCGATTGGCGCCGCGTAAAGTGCGTCACGGTCGGCAAGTTTGCTGCGATCCGCAGCCCCGAGCTCGACCAGCGTGGGCAGCAGATCGAGGAGCGAGGCGCTGTGAGCAACCCGATGGGGCCGGAATCGACCCGGTGCGCAAACGATCAGAGGAATGCGACAAGCGGGTTCGAAGAAGCTCATCTTGTACCACAGCCCACGTTCGCCGAGCATGTCGCCATGGTCTGCCAGCACCACCACGATGGTGTTACCGTCCAAGCGCGACTGGTTGAGGGTGGTGAGCAGGGCGCCGATCTGATCGTCCACGTACGAGACCGAGCCATAGTACGCGTGGCGTGCGGCACGTACTTGCCGGTCGGAGACGGTGCCAGGCTCCAAGCCACAGACAAACCTGAGCCGTTGCGAGTGGGGGTCGCCTGCAGGCACCGAATTGGCTGGCATGTCGATATCGACGTCGCGGTAACGGTCCCAATAGTCCTGCGGCGTAACATAGGGATCATGCGGATGGGTCATCGAGACCACCATGCAGAAGGG
>Ga0075017_100000005_pt1 | contig 69510 bp, 76 predicted proteins | sample AleBraG_ABR_2012_FD_71475 | JGI IMG/M metagenome (GOLD analysis project Ga0075017, IMG submission 71475) | Freshwater sediment microbial communities in response to fracking from Pennsylvania, USA - Alex Branch Run_MetaG_ABR_2012 | ecosystem: Environmental > Aquatic > Freshwater > Creek >... | reverse complement strand
GCTCTTCCTCAAACCGGATCATGATCTATTCTAACGGCTGGCATAGCGTCGTACGATAAAGAATCGCTTCATGGCCAATCCGATCTTTCGGTCCCCTGCCGCTGAGCAAGCCTATTTGAAGGCATACGCCGCGAGTCTGACTCTCTGGCCGGTGCCTTACGAGCAGTTGGATGTGCCGGGTCGCTTCGGCGTAACGCACGTGGTCGCAACCGGGCCCGCCGATGCGCCGCCCCTGGTTCTGTTGCACGGCATGGGCGTGAGTTCCACCAGTTGGTATTCCAATATCGGTGCACTGGCGCGCGTCCGCCGCTGTTATGCGCTCGATTATCCCGGCGACGTAAACCGTAGCGTGTGTACACGGCCACCGCGAACGCGAGATGACGCGGCGGAATGGGTGACCGAAGTCCTGGATCGGCTCAAAATAGAGCAGGCCGACTTCGTGGGTCTCTCCTTCGGTGGCTTTCTGACCATGAACTATGCTTCAAAAGTGCCGCTGCGCGTGCGGCGGGCGGTCGCTTTGTGTCCCGCCGGTGTGCTGACGCCGGTGCGGGCAGAGTTCGCTTTGCGGCTGGCGGCGCTGCTGCTTTTCCCCACGCCGGCGAGGCGAAAGAGTTTTATGTATTGGATGCTGCGGGACCGATACGCCCGTCCGCCGCTGTTGGAGCAACAATTCACAGCGGGCCTCCAAGGGTCACGCTCGCTCATCCGCCTGCGGCCAGTGAAATTCAGCGATGGCGAACTCCGCGCGATACGTCCGCCGGTGTTGGTGTTGACCGGCGACCACGAAGTTTTGTGCAACCCGCAAGAGGTAGTGCGGAGGGCGCGCGCGCTGATTCCCCATGGCGAGGCGCAAAGCTTTCAGAATGCCGGGCACGCGCTGCCGCTCGAGTTGCCCGAGTTGGTGAATGAGCGGATGGTGCGGTTTTTGACGGAGTAGACCGCACTCGCGAAAGCGGACACCACAGTGGCAAAAGCGGACAGGCCGGCCTGGACGAACCGGGAAAACTGCCTGCAAACCACAGCAAAGCCGACTGGAAGCCCAATTGCCATGATTCGTTATAGTTACCTGTGTAGACAATGAAATGCTTGCTGTGCTTCCCCACCCTGGTTGGCTTCGTTTGGTCGTTTCCGGCCGGGGCGCAAACGCCGGAGATTTCCATCCAGGATCCGAAACCGATTCCCGTGGTCGGCCGGGTGCTGCGGCCGTTTCACTTTGAGAAACGGATCGTCTCTCCCGCCAATCTCTCCAACACGCCCCGTCTGCAGTCCCTGGTGCGCGGGGGAAATTTGTATCTTTCCTCACAAGATGTAATCGCTCTGGTGCTGGAGAACAATATCGACATCGCGGTGCAGCGTTACGGGCCCTATCTGGCGAGAGAAGTTCTGCGGCGCGCCGAGGGCGGAGGATTTCTGCGCAGCCTGGGCCTGCCGGTGGCCGCCGGTCCGGTGAGCGTGAGTCTGGCCGGTGTCAATGCAACGGCGGTGGGTTTGGCGGAAAGCGGATCGGGTGTGGGTTCGGGCGGCGGTATCGTCACGCAGTTGGGCACGCCGCCTCCGCAACTGGATCCTTACTTGTTCGCATACGGGAACTTCTCCCACACCACCACGCCGCAAAGCAATACGATTCTGAGCGGCACGCCATTTTTCCTGAATGATAGCCGGACGTATCAATTCGGCTATGGACAACAGTTTGTGATCGGCACCAGTATGCAGGCTACCTACAGCAGCTATCGCAGCGCGGTAAACAGCCTCTATAACGTCCTGAGCCCGTATACCAATGCCTCGCTGGATCTGTTTATTGCTCAGCCGGTGTTGCAGGGCTTTGGCGCCGCCGTCAACAATCGCAATATCCGGGTAGCCCGGAACAACCAGAAGGTCACCGACCTGCAATTCAAGCGGCAGGTGATCACCACGGTATCGGCCGTGTTGAATCTGTATTGGGATCTAGTGAGCTTCAACCAGGACATGCGCATCAAGGAACAAGCGGTACAGGCGGCGCAGAAGCTGTACGACGACAACCGGAAACAAGTGGAACTGGGGACACTGGCTTCCATTGAAGTGACTCGCGCAGCGGCCGAGCTTTCTTCCAGCAAGGAGGAATTGTTGATCTCGCAGACCAACGTCTCGCAGCAGGAAACCGTGTTGAAGAATGCCCTGAGCCGCGACGGCGTGGAGAGCGCCTGGCTGGATGAGGTTCACATCACTCCGCTCGATCGAATCGAGATACCCGAAAAAGAGGACCTGAAGCCGGCGGCGGAGTTGATTCAGCAGGCACTGGCCAACCGGCCGGAAGTGGAGCAGACGCGTATCAACGTGGAAAGCAAACGAATCAATAGCAATGGCACGAGAAGCGCCTTGCTTCCGTCGCTACAGGCCTTTGTAGACTTGACCAACAACGGCTTGTCCGGGGACTTGAACAAGCTCTATAACGGGAGCAACGGGCCGGCCGATCCCTACTTGCTGGGCGGGTATGGCACGCTGCTGGGGCAGATCGCCCGGCGCAATTTTCCCAACTATGCGGTGGGGTTCTCACTGAACATTCCGTTCCGGAACCGCTCGGCACAAGCCGACTACGTAGCCGATCAATTGGATCTGCGGCAGAGTGAACTGCAGTTGCAGAAGTTCGCCAGCCAGGTGCGGGTGGACGTGAAGAATGCCGTAATTGGACTCCAGCAGGCCCGGGCCCGGTATGAGACGGCGAGCGCAACGCGCGATCTGGCGCAGCAGACGCTGGCGGCCGAGCAGAATCGGTTCAAGTTCGGTGAAGCCACCATCGCGCAGGTCGTGCAGGCACAGCGCGACCTGGCCGCCGACCAAAGCGCGGAGGTGCAGGCCATGGCCAACTACACCCACGCCAAGATTGCGTTCGACGAGTCAGTAGGCCAAACGCTGGAGGTGAACCACATCTCGATGGGTGAAGCGATCGGGGGCCAGGTGGCGCGTCCTTCTCAGATTCCCGAGGGGACAGCGCGATGAAGTTGCGGAAACTAGCGGCTCTGCTGACAGCGGGAACCTGCCTGGCTCAGCAATCGGAGATTTCCGTCCAAAGGCCGCAAGCGCCGATTCTCACGCGCCCCTACAAACCCGCCAGTGTGCCGCCGGTCCAACTGAGAAACTCCGGCCGCTTCAAAGATCTGATTCGGGCCGGGAAGCTATATTTGACGGCGCAGGATGCGATTGCATTGGCCATCGAGAACAACCTGGATTTGGAAGTCGATCGCTATGGACCGCTGGCCGCCGAGTGGCAGGTGGAGCGGGCCGAGGCCGGAGGAGCGCTTGCGGGCGTCACTGGCCGGAACCAGTTGAGCAATCAGGCTACCAGTGGACAAGGCGTGGTGGGCAGCCAGGTGACGGCAGGACTCAGCGGCAGCGGCGGAGGCGGTGGACAAGGGACCGGCGGCGCGATCGTGTCCCAGATCGGACCGGTGACCGCCAACCTCGATCCAGTTCTGCAGAACACTACGGCTTTCTCGCATACGTCCACCCCGCAAGCCGAGCTTTTGCAGAGCCAAACCGTGGCGCTGATCGATACGCGGCATATCATTAATACCTTCGTCCAGCAAGGTCTGCTCTCCGGCGGCTATGTGCAGGCGACGCTGAATGAATCCTACTTGAAGGAAAACTCCCCCACGGACGTAGTGAATCCTTCCGTGGCGCCGGTGGCGCAAATCTACGTGAAGCACAATTTTCTGCAGGGTTTTGGCACTGGGGTCAATAGCCGCTTTATTCGTGTCGCGAAGATCAATATTCGGGCGGCCGACGAGACGTTCCAATCACAACTGTTGAACCTGGTGGCCGGCGTGCTCAATCTGTATTGGGATCTGGTCAGCGACCAGGAAGATCTGAAGGCCCGGCAGATGTCGCTGGCAGTGTCCAAAAAGTTTTACGAAGACACCAAGAAGGAGATCGAGATTGGCGCCATCGCCAAGGTGGACATCTACCGGGCCGAAGCCGAATTCAACACCCGGCAGCGTGAGCTAGCGATTTCCCTGGCGACCATCCGGCAGCAGGAAAATCTGCTCAAGAACGCCTTGAGCCGGAACGGTCTGGAGGATCCCGAAGTCGACGAATCGGAAGTGGTTCCATTGGATAGCATTCAAGTGCAGGAGAGCGAGGATCTGCCGCCTTTGCGCGAGCTGGTTGCGCGCGCTTTGAGAAAGCGGCCGGACGTCCGGCTGGCGAAGATCAATGATGAGAGCGCGGCGGTATCGGCCACGGGAACCGCCAATGGACTCTTGCCAATCTTGCAAGGGATCGGAGCGGTGACGGCGCACGGACTGGCCGGTACGCCGAATCCGCAGAGTGGACAGACTCCCGTTCCCAGTTCCGTGGGAGGTTTGGGAACGGCACTGGGCCAGGTTTTTCGCGGAGATTTTCAAGACCGGCGCGGGACGATGCAATTTCAAGGCGCGATTCACAATCGAGTGGCACAGGGAGACTACGGGATCGAACAATTGCAGTTGCGCCAGGGGGACCTTTTGGAGCGGCGCAACCTGAATGAGATCGTAGTGAGTATTTCGAATCAGGTGGTGGCGCTGAAGCAAGCCCGGGCGCGTTATGCAACGGCGCGGGACACGCGTGTGCTGCAGGAGCAGTTGCTGGAGAAGGAGCAGCAGAAATTCCAGCTTGGCAGCTCCACGCTGGACGATGTCATCGCGGTGCAGCGCAGCCTGGCGGGAGCGAGGTCGATCGAGGTGGCCGCCTTAGCCACCTTCAGCCGTGCCAGAGTCTCCCTCGACCAAGTGCTGGGGGAGACGCTGGAACGCAATCATGTTTCCGTGGATGATGCCCGCGGCGGGCATTTGAACTACAAATCGAGCCCGCCGAATCCGTAAGTTAATGCGAGTCGCCGTCCCGATCGACATCGCCGGTTACAGCGGAGTGGATATGGACCGTATCCTGTTTGGGTAGTTGCGCCGACTGCGCCGGCGGCGTGGTTTTGGGTTGAATGGCCTGGTTTGCCGGGTAGGCGGCGTAAGCGGAAGACGAAGAGATGGGGTTGATCAAGGTATTTCTCCTGCTTTGCTTATCGGTTGGGCCGGCCGAGGCTTGAATTGGATTTACTGGACCCTGCCTCAAGTGCTTTGTGGCCGCCTTTTCCGGGTCGTGGGCATGGGATCACCAGGCGAGATCACCTTTGCCAAAAGATTCTTTTGAGGAAAGTCCCTGCGATTCAGTGTGGCAATGAACGCTGCCTGCCCCTCCTCGGCGCAAGCGCAGAACGGATTGTCGCCAGGATCGGGCGATACGTCAACTGCAAGGCGGACGTCAAGGAATTCTGCTTCCTCTCTTAACCGGTTGATGATCTGGCCGATAAGACTGGGCCGGACCCCGAGTTTTCTGAGAATTTCCTTGTATTCCGTAAGGATCTCCTCGGTGACCAACCAAACGAAAGTCGCATTCTCTAGCCAGTCGCGAAGGAGCACAGCGCTCGGATTCCGCACGGCCCGGCGCGCTTTGAAGCCCGCGATTCCAGCCACGAGAACCGAGGTGTCGATCACACCTCTGCGCTGGTCTTTTCGACCCGCCAAGGGTGATCTCCGGCGTACGCTTCTTCCCGGCTCTGTATCGGTGAATCGCTTCCACAATCTGGGCTTCCGTGACGCCGGATAAATCGCCTGCGGCTGCGTCCAAACTTCGAGTAAGCTCGCGCTTCCATCCCGCCCTCTTCCTTCCCCGCGGCAGATCCGGATGCAAGGCAGCCCGAGGAAGCTGCCGGTCTAGTTCCTTTGCCAGGGTTCGGATGGGGATACGTACCTCAATCGGCTCGCCGCCTGTTGCCGGGCGAGACTGAAGCCACACGTACCGGGATTTGGACGGGTTCTCTTGCTTCAGGCTCTTTGACAGAGCGTGTGTGAATCGAGCAAGCACTTCAGTGGAGGTGCCCAGCGACTCCTTCAAATAGAAAGCCACCTTCGCCTCCAGAAGAAGGCGGTTGTCGAACCAGTAGAAGCTGTTCCGGCGCAACGGACGCAACACCTTGAATTGCACGAGATTTTGCAAGTCTTTGGGCGCCACCCCTAGGACCACGCTAGCCTGTTTGAGCTTCAGTTCGACGGTTTGCATCAGAATATACCGTCTATATTTTAGATGATATATGGGACGCAAGTCAATCTACATCGCTTCCCAAACTTCTCGGGAGACTCGATCGCCGCTTGTGGGCCTCCCCCAACCCCGGATGCTAAACTGGAGCTTCGTCCCACCCAATGCTCCACCGCATTACCGTGCACGGCGCACGGCAGCATAATCTGAAGAACATCGACGTTGAAATTCCGCGCAATACCCTCACGGTGATCACGGGTTTGAGCGGCTCGGGGAAAAGCTCGCTCGCTTTCGACACGATTTATGCCGAAGGGCAGAGGCGCTATGTAGAGACGCTGTCGCCGTATGCGCGGCAGTTTCTGGATCAGATGGAGCGGCCGGAAGTAGACTCGATCGATGGTCTGAGTCCGGCGATTTCCATCGAACAGAAGACCACCAATCGCAGCCCGCGTTCCACCGTCGGCACGATCACCGAGATTTACGACTACCTGCGCGTGCTGTACTCCTCCATCGGCGTTCCGCATTGCCCCAACTGCGGCAGCGAGATCACGCGGCAGAGCGTGGAGCAGATTCTGCAGCAGATTCTCGCTCTAAAGCAGGACGAACGCATCATGATTTTGGCGCCGATCGTCCGCGGGCGCAAGGGCGAGTACAAGAAGGAGTTGGAGAAGCTCTCGCGGCAGGGCTTTCTGCGGGCGCGCATCGATGGCGTTTTGCGGTCGCTGGACGAGCAGGTTCCGCTCGACAAACGCAAGAACCACACGATTGAGGTTGTGGTGGACCGCTTGCCGCTCAAGCCCGGACTAGAGAAGCGGCTGGAAGCTTCCATCGCAACCGCGTCCAAATTGGCGGACGGCCTGGTCATGGTGGCTGTGGTCAACGGGCCGGAGCATATGTACAGCCTGAAGCTGGCATGTCCGGAGTGCGGGACCAGCGTACCGCAACTGGAGCCGCGTTCGTTCTCCTTTAACAGTCCCTACGGCGCTTGTCCGACGTGTCACGGCTTGGGCAGCCGCTGGAGTTTCGATCCGGCCAAGATCATTGTCGATCCCAGTAAGCCGCTGTTCGACGGCGGCCTGGGACCGGGCGCCGGTTCCAGTTTCACGCAACAGCGAACGATCGACGCGGCCGCGAAGCTGAAGATCGATCTGCGCAAACCGTTCGAAAAACTTTCTCAGAAGAACCAGACTCTGTTGCTGGAAGGCGGGCCTGGATTTCCCGGACTCAGCAAGCTTCTCGATGAGACTTTTCAGGAAGCCAGCGCCGGCTATCGCGAGTGGCTGATGGACTACATGTCGGCCGACACCTGCCCCGATTGCCAGGGCCGCCGCCTGTTGCCGAGCAGTCTGGCGGTTCGGGTGAAAGGCGCGGGCATCGCCGACATTACTGAAGTCTCGATTGCGCGCGCCATAGAAACGGTGAAGAGCTGGAGGCTCAACGAGCGCGAACGGCAGATCGCGGCCCGCGTGATTGAAGAGATTGGTAACCGGTTGGAGTTTCTGAACGCGGTAGGCTTGAGCTACCTGAATCTGGCGCGCTCGGCAGCTACGCTTTCGGGAGGGGAAGCGCAACGCATCCGCCTGGCTACCCAGATTGGTTCCAAGCTGCGCGGAGTGCTGTACGTGCTGGATGAGCCGTCTATCGGCCTGCATCCGCGCGACAACGGCCGACTGCTGGATACGCTCACCCGCCTGCGGGACCTGGGCAACACGGTGCTGGTGGTGGAACACGACGCCGAAACTATTGAGCGCGCCGATTACGTGATCGACCTCGGGCCGGGCGCCGGACGCCTGGGCGGTGTGTTGGTTGCCGCCGGCACGCCGGCACAGATTACCGCCAATCCGAATTCGCTGACCGGCCGCTACCTGGCTGGTCTCGAAAAAATTCAACCCCCTTCCGGACGCCGCCGCGGGAATGGCAACCAACTGGTTGTGCGGGGGGCGCGCGAGCACAACCTGAAAGATGTGACCGTCGAATTCCCGCTCGGCTGTTTGATCGTGGTGACGGGCGTTTCCGGCAGCGGCAAATCGACGCTGGTGAACGATATCCTGTACCGCGCCATCGCCAAGGAAGTGTATCGCTCGCACGCGGTGCCCGGCGAGCATCAGGCCATTGAGGGACTGGAGCACATCGACAAGATTGTGGAGATCGACCAGGCGCCGATCGGACGGACACCGCGTTCCAATCCGGCTACATACACCGGCGTCTTTACGCCCATTCGCGAACTGTACGCGATGCTGCCGGAATCCCGCGAGCGCGGCTACAAGGCCGGCCGGTTCAGTTTCAATGTGAAGGGCGGCCGTTGCGAAGCCTGCCAGGGCGACGGCCTCAAACGCATCGAGATGAATTTTCTCCCCGATGTGTACGTCACCTGCGACGTTTGCCGCGGGCGCCGTTACAATAGCGAAACGCTGCAGGTGAAGTATAAGGGCCACTCAGTGGCCGATTTGCTGGAGATGCCAATCGAGCAGGCGCTGCCGATCCTGGAGAACATTCCGCAGATCAAACAGAAATTGGGAACTCTCAACGACGTTGGGCTCGGCTACGTCCATCTGGGTCAATCTTCCACCACGCTGTCGGGCGGCGAGGCGCAGCGCATCAAGCTGGCGCGCGAATTGAGTAAACGACAAACGGGCCGCACCCTGTATATCCTGGATGAACCGACTACCGGGCTGCATTTTGAAGACGTGCGACGTTTGCTGGATGTGCTACAACGCCTGGTGGACCTGGGCAACACGGTGTTGGTGATTGAGCACCAGATGGATGTGATCCGATCGGCCGATTGGGTCATCGACATGGGACCGGAAGGCGGGGAATATGGCGGCCAGATTGTGGCCGTGGGTACACCGGAGCAGGTGATGAAGGTGAAGAAGAGTCATACCGCAACCGCGTTGCGAAAAAAATGAGCAAGTACTCACAGAAGCCGCTCGATTTCGGTTCGGTCATAACGGTGCCGTTGGAGGCCCGCGGCGGTAAGGTGCGCGTTGCCGATTTTGCCACGCCGTATGCCGGTGGAGGGGTTGCGGGCTGGCTTGATTCTTTGCCGGCAATTTTGGCGGCCAACTCTTTTCGCGATGTGGTCTCAGCGCTGGTTGCCGCGCGACGGAAAAAACGCGCCATCATTTGGGGCCTCGGCGGCCACGTGATCAAGGTGGGCTTGGCGCTGGTGCTCATCGACCTGATGCAGCGCGGATTTGCCACGGCGTTTGCATTGAATGGCTCGTCCGCCATTCATGATTTCGAGATCGCGCTGGCTGGACAAACCAGTGAAGATGTGGAAGCGGTGCTGCCCGATGGAAGCTTTGGCATGGCGGAGGAAACCGGGCGCGAGATCACGTTAAATGGCGTCGACGATGCAACGTTGGGCTATGGCGAGGCGCTGGGGCTTCGCTTGCAGACCTTGGCGAAGCCAGAGTTTCGCGGCGCCAGCTTGCTGCATGAAACCTACCGCGCGGGTGTTCCGGTTACAGTACACGTGGCCATCGGCACCGATACTCCGCACACGCACCCTACCGCCGATGGCGCTGTGATTGGCGCCTATTCTCATCGCGATTTCCGGCTGCTTTGCTCCTTGGTTCGCGACCTGGATGACGGTGGCGTTTATCTGAACGTCGGGTCGGCCGTGATTTTACCGGAGGTGTTTCTCAAAGCCGTGTCGGTGGTCCGGAATCTGGGGCATCCGCTGGCGAACTTCACCACAGTCAACATGGATTTTCTGCAACACTACCGCCCGCGGGTGAATGTCGTGGAGCGGCCGCATGCCGGCGCGGGCGGCCATGGATATTCGTTAACCGGTCACCATGAACTGATGGTTCCTTTGCTGGCCGCGGCTTTGGTGGAAGCGGACGTATGAGTCCTTCGGAGTCCAAGCCAGAACCATTCTGGTCCTACCGCGATCTGTTTCTGTTCCTGGGAATCGCACTTCCGAGTTTGCTGGTCTCCGCGGCGATGGCGCGCCTGGCGGGGCCGCGATTGCACCTTTCGGAAGGTTTTGTGGAACTCCTCGCCCAGCTCTTGTGGTACTCGCTGGTGTTCGGATTTTTGATCGTGCTGTTCCGCTTTGCTTACCAGCAGCCCTTCTGGCGGTCGCTCGGGTTTGCTCCGCCGTATCCTTATGCCGGGCTGTGTTTTCTTTTGGGGCCGTTCTTGGCACTGGGTATGGGCTATTTGGGATATGTGCTGAAGACGCCGGAGATTCAGTCGCCCTTTGACAAAATGATGGCCGACCGGCCCACCGTGGTGCTGTTTGCGATCTTCGGCGTTTTTCTCGGGCCGTTGTGCGAGGAGCTGGCGTTCCGTGGGTTCCTGATGCCGCTGCTGGTCCGATCGTTCGGGCCGTTAGCGGGCATTCTTGCCACGGCTGCTCTTTTCGGCGCGATGCATGCGCCGGAGTACCAAAAGACCTGGCAATACGCTGTGCTGATTGGAGGCGCCGGGGCCGTGTTTGGCTACGTGCGCTATCGCACTGGCTCCACTGCTTCCGCGACATTTATGCACACCGGCTACAACCTGATTCAATTTGTGGCGATGTGGGCGCGAGCGAGCACACTTCCATGATCGAGACGATTCTCTGGACCGATGCCGGCGTGGTGATGATTGACCAGACCCGGCTGCCTCGCGAAGAAACCTACGTCACTTGCACCGGCTACCAGGAGGTGGCCGAGGCCATCCGTTCGATGGTGATTCGAGGGGCTCCCGCGATTGGCGTAGCTGCCGCGATGGGAGTTGCCATCGGCATGTTGAGCGCGCAAACGGAGCAGGAGTTCGAACAGATTTGTTCCACTCTCGCAGCAACACGCCCCACGGCCGTCAACCTGTTTTGGGCGATTGACCGCATGCGCACCAGGTACCGCGAACTGAGCGGGCGTCCGCTTACCGAAGTGCGCCAGGCCCTGGTGAGCGAGGCGAAGCAAATTCGTTTGGAAGACATCGCCATCAACGAGTGCATCGGGCGTAACGGGGCTCCGCTGGTTCCCGACGGCAAGGTTGTGTTGACGCACTGCAATGCAGGCGCTCTAGCCACGGCGGGATTCGGAACCGCGCTGGGAGTGATTCGCGCGGCGGTGGCCAGCGGCAAGAAGATTGAAGTCTTCGCCGACGAGACCCGCCCGTTTCTGCAAGGCTCCCGGCTCACCGTTTGGGAGCTGCAGCACGACGGGATTCCCACGACCTTGATCACCGATAACATGGCCGGGCACTTTCTCAAGTCGGGCAAAATCGGCTGCGTAGTGGTTGGTGCGGATCGCATCGCCGGCAACGGCGACGTGGCCAACAAGATCGGAACTTACTCGGTAGCCGTGCTCGCCCGAGAGAACAATGTGCCGTTTTATGTCGCGGCGCCCATCTCCACGCTCGATTTGACACTGGCTTCCGGCGATGAGATACCCATCGAGCAACGGGCGGCCCGTGAGGTGACGCATGTATTTGGAGTTCCGGTGGCCCCTGATAACACCGTTGTCCAAAATCCCGCGTTCGACGTGACACCACACCGTTACGTCACGGCGATTGTCACCGAGCGAGGCGTGGCCCGCGCGCCCTTTGTCGAGTCGCTGGCCGCGCAGGTGAATAGAGGCGGCTGACTTCAGTTCCCGAGCACAGGCGAAGCCAGGTAAAGCCGCGCTGTGCCAGACTGCCTACCAGGCTCTCATGCGCGATGGCCGTCGGAACTGAGTCCTCCGAGCGGCCGCTACCGGAACGGCGCAGACCCCACCGCCTTGGCGGCGGCGCGAGCACGCGTCGCCATCGCCCCATTCGGCGACAAACGTCTGGTGCGGTCCCGGATGATCTTGAAAGCGAATGCAGCGCTGGAACTTGCCATCCGGCTGTATGGCTTGGCAGAGGCCGGCATCTTGAGGGTTTGCCTGTTTCATGGCTTCAGTAAAGCGAACAAATTTGCAATCGAAACTCCAAATGTATCTCCTGTCGATTGGACGGCATACAGCCAGTCGACCGCGTAAGTTTTGCCGGTGCTGTCCGTCTCTTACCGCCAACTGCGGCACGGGACTTGCTAACCTGAGATTTCATGAGCGATATTACCGTCACGCTGCCGGATGGCAGCAACCAAAGTCTACCTTCGGGAAGCCGACCTCTCGACGTGGCGCAGAGGATCGGGGCCCGCTTGGCCGAAGACGCAGTAGTTGCCCGCGTCAATGGGCAACTCTATGATCTCACGCGTCCACTCCAGGGTGACGCCGAATTGCAGATTCTCACTTCCAAGAATCCCGAGTCGCTGGAAGTCTATCGGCATTCCACGGCGCATTTATTAGCCGCCGCTGTGCTGGAGCTCTTTCCCGAGACCAAGCTGGGGATCGGGCCTCCTACCGATACCGGCTTCTACTACGACTTTGAACGCGAAAAGCCCTTTACCCCAGAGGATCTGGAAGCGATTGAGGCCCGCATGTGGGAATTGCAGGCCAAGAATCTTCCTTACGAGCGCATTCTTACCCGCAAGACCGACGGCCTGGAGAAGTACAAGGACGACTGGATGAAGCACGAGCTCATTCAAGAGAAAGCCGAGGAGGTCTTCTCCGAGTACACGCTCGGCCCCAAGTTTATTGATTTTTGCCGTGGGCCGCACGTGCCGTCCACTTCCCGCATAAAAGCCTTCAAGCTCCTGTCGGTCGCCGGCGCCTACTGGAAGGGCAACGAACACAACGCGCGCCTGCAGCGCATCTACGGCACGGCGTTCTTCAGCAAGAAAGAGCTCCAGCAATACCTGGACCACATCGAAGAGGCTAAGAAGCGCGATCACCGCAAGCTGGGTCAGGAACTGGACCTCTTTAGCATTCAGGAACTAGCCGGCCCAGGCCTGATCTTCTGGCACGAACGCGGCGGGCTGTTGCGCAAGACCGTGGAAGACTGGATGCGCGACCAATATCTGGAGCGGGGCTACGCGCTGGTCTACACGCCCCACGTAATGCGGCTGGACCTGTGGAAGACTTCCGGCCATGCCAACTTCTTCGTCCAAAACATGTTCAAGCCGATGGAGCTGGACGACGCCGAATACCAACTCAAGCCCATGAACTGCCCGGGCCATATTCTGATCTACGCCAATAAGCCGCACAGCTATCGCGATCTTCCCGTACGCCTGGGCGAACTGGGAACGGTTTATCGCTATGAGCGCGCCGGCGTGTTGCATGGGTTACTGCGCGTGCGCGGCTTTACCCAGGACGACGCTCATATTTTCTGCACCCCCGAACAGATCGAAAGCGAAATCGTCAACTGCTTGCAGTTCGCCATCGATGTGCTCACCACCTTCGGCTTCCAGCAATATGAGGCCGAGCTCTCCACCTGGGACAAGGGCGTCAGCGGCAAGTACGACGGTACCGCGGACCAGTGGGACCTGGCCGAGAAAGCCCTGCATCGCGCTACGGAGAAGCTGAACATCAAGGTGAAGGTAATGCCCGACGAGGCAGCCTTCTATGGCCCCAAGATCGACATGAAACTGGTGGACGCCATTGGCCGCCCGTGGCAGCTATCCACCGTGCAGTTCGATTTCACGCTGCCGCGCCGGTTTGAGCTCGAGTACGTCGCCGAAGACGGCAAAAAGCATCAGCCGCTGATGGTGCATCGGGCGCTGTTTGGCTCCGTGGAACGTTTTATCGGCGTCCTGATTGAACACTACGCCGGCGCTTTTCCGGTCTGGCTGTCACCGATCCAGGTGAGCGTTTTGCCGATCACCGACCGGCAGTTGGAATACGCCCAGCAGGTGCTGGCGAGATTGAAAGCCGCCGGCCTGCGCGCCATCCTCGACGACCGCAAAGAGAAAGTGCAGCTCAAGATCCGCGATGCGCAGTTACAAAAGACCCCCTACATGCTGGTGGTAGGCGATCGGGAGGCCCAGCAGGACAGTGTTGCTGTCCGCAATCGCAAACACGGCGACCAGGGCGTAAAAACCATCGATGAGTTCATCGCCAGTATCAAACATTTGATCGTGACGAAGGCTTGTAGCGAATAATGAATTGGGTGACGTGGGCACTGGCCGGATTGTTAGCGGGTTCGGTGGTGTACTGCATCTTTACTGTGCTGGCCGCGCGCAGCTATTTGCACCAGAGAACTTCTTTAGCGTCCCAGCTCGCCCCAATCAGCATTCTCAAGCCCTTGGCTGGCGTTGACGAAGGGCTGGAAGCCAATCTGCGCAGCTTTTTTGAGCAGGAGCACGCGGAGTTTGAACTTCTGTTTGCGGCCCGGAATGATCAAGATGCTGCCATCCCAGTGGTGCAACGGCTGCAGGAGCGCTATCCCCACATCTCGTCCCGCCTGATCCTCACCGGCGATCCGCCCTATCCGAATGCGAAAGTCTACAGCCTGGACCGGATGTTCGCCGAGGCCCGTTACGACCTGCTGGTGATGAGCGACAGCGACATTCGCGTCAAGCCCGGTTTTCTCGAATCCATCGCCGCCGATTTCAGCGACCCGCGAGTGGCTCTGGCAACTTGTCCCTATCGCGCCATCGCCGGCCACAGTGTGTGGTCGATTCTCGAATCCGAAGGCATGAACACGGAATTTTTGGGCGGGCTTCTGGTCGCGCGCTGGATTGAGGGGGTAAAATTCGCGGTTGGGCCGACCATCGCCGCGCGCAAGTCGGCGCTCCGCGCCATAGGCGGCCTTTCCAAGCTCAAGGACTATCTGGCCGAGGACTACGTAATGGGCCGCGACGCCGCAAATGCCGGCTTTGGAGTCATTCTGTCGCGCAATATCGTGGAACACCGCATCGGCAGTGAGAGCTTGGCGGCCAATGCCCGGCACCGTTTGCGGTGGGCTCGCAGCACGCGCCGGTCGCGCCCGGCGGGTTACCTGGGGATGCTCTTCACGCACCCGCTGACCCTCTCGCTGGCGCTGATCGCCGCGGATCCCCACTGGTGGCCGAGCCTGATCGTGGCGTGTCTGTTCCGCATGGCCGCGGCCTGGGCCACCTCGGTGTGGGTGCTGGGCGTGCAACCACATTGGCTGCTGCTCCCGATCCAGGATTTGCTAAGCTTCATTTTCTGGGTAGCCGGCTTCTTCGGCAACACTATTGTCTGGCGCGGCCGGCGCTACTATTTGTATCCGGACGGGCGGTTTGAACTGCGGACGTAATCAAACCACATCGGCGCCGCGCTCGACGAGAAGTTCTCGCAACACCGATCGGTGGCATCGTTTCTCGTCCTCGCAGTAGCAACCCAGCGACAGATTGGTCTGATGCGAGAGTGCCGCCAGCACGTCCAATTCCCGGCTCCGGTCGGGCTCGCTCATCTCCCGCCGGAAGTTCTTGCGGAAGTCAGCCCAGGCTCGATCGTCTGCTGCTCCCAACGCGGCTTTCACCAGTTCGGCGCTGGGCGAAAGGTTGGGAAACCAGACGTCGTAATAGTCCAGCCGGGCGAAGTCCGGCTTTGGAACGCCACGAGGAGGCCGCCTAACCGTGCCGAGCCGCAAACCTTCGCCGGCTTTCCGTCGCGTGCCGAGTTGGACGATGAAGATCGACATAGGTCCCTACGTCAGTCTGCCACGGAACGAGTCGCGTCGGCTTTGAGAATTCCGCTACCACAGGCCGATGACTACCAACACGGCGTAGCAGCTCGACACCGCAAGAGCCTGCTGGCCGACGCGTTTCAAGGGCATCTGCAAGGAGGCCGCATCCTGCTGACGTCTTAGCTCCCATGCATAACAGGCGGCCACCAGCACCAATGCGGCGGTAATCCAGTAACGGCCCCAGTATGCAAAACACACCGCCGCAAGCACCAGCGCAGCCAGACAAAGGAGCGCGGCACGGCGCGAACCTGTATCGGCTGCCCCGCCTTTGCGTGCCGCAATCCGCGCGTCCAGCCGGGCATGCACGACGAAAATGCCCGCCGTTGCCTGCAGAGCGCTCAGCAGCCACAACAGCCAGCACCATCCGGATATGCTGCCTTTCACCGACAGGCAGGCGGCGATGGATGTTGCGCTCAACGCCACCGTGCTGGCAACCTGAAACCATTCTGAGCGCTGGCGGTTGCGCACGTTAATCATCACCGCAAAAACGGTAAAGGCGACGGCGCCCAGAAAAAGAAGTGCGAAAAAACGCCAGGCTTCGGTCAGCAACAGCGCGATACCGCAAACGGCGAGCAATAGCAGTTCGATCGCAGTCCACTGTTTGGCGGCCTGGGTCTCGGCATGCGGCTGTTTCCACACCAGGCGCTGGCGAGCCAGCACGATGAGCGGATCTTTGATGGCGAAGGCACACACGATCGCGAATAGGACCACCAGTTCCGGCCAGCGCACTTGCCGCAGCAGCACGGCGGCGCTGAGAAAAGGAAGCAGCAGCATGGCTGTGGCGCCATGCTCGCGTGGAATAAAGCTGTGTCCTGACGCGGAAACGGAGGCGGGCGTGGGATGCGCCATGCCTCAATGATAGTGTTCTTAGATAACAATCACCGCGGATCCATCCACGGAATCGCTCTTGATCGCAGCCAGCGCTTGGTTAATCTGCTCCAGCGGGAAAGCCGTCGCCTTGGGACTCAGATTGATACTGCCCGCCAGGGCCAGAAAGTCCGTCGCATCGGAGCGGGTCATATTGGCAACACTGCGAATCTGCCGCTCACCCCAAAGCAGCCGGTCGTAGTCGAACTCAGGCATCCGGTCGAGGTGAATTGCATTGATAGCGACCACGCCGCCCTTGCGGAGACTGGAAAGAGCGGCAATGACGACGTCCCCGCTAGGCGCGAACGTCACGGCCCGGTCCAACTCCACCGGAGGCCTTGCGTGTTCATCGCCAACCCAGGTGGCTCCCAGCGAGGCGGCCAGCCGCCGGTGCGACTCCCCGCGCGTTGACACGTAGACCTTGCACTTCCACGCGAGCAACACGGCAATCGCAAGGGCAGCGGACGATCCAAAGCCAAATAATCCAACGTTGTCGCCCGGCTCCACGCCAGCCACGCGAAGACTGCGGAAGCCGATGATGCCCGCGCAAAGCAGCGGCGCGGCGTGCAAATCATCCAGACTGGCCGGCAGAGGAAAAACGAAATCCGCGCGCGCCAGCGCATATTCCGCATAACCGCCGTCGACGCTGTAACCTGTGAAGGTGGGTGTGTCGCAGAGGTTCTCGAGATTCCGCCGGCAATAGGGACAACTACCATCAACGCCGCCGATCCAGGAGACGCCGACGCGAGTTCCGGCACGAAGCTCCGGCGTGCCACCTTCCACAATGTCGCCCACGATCTGATGTCCCGGAATCAGCGGAGATCGCAACGGCGGCAGTTCGCCTTCCACAATGTGGAGGTCCGTGCGGCACACTCCACAGGCGCGAACTCGCAGCAAGACCTGTCCGGGCCCGGCTACAGGCTGTGGAACATCGGCAATTTTTAAGGGATGGCTTAGAATATCAGCCGTTGCTTGCAGTATGGCTGCCTTCACAACTCTGATGATAAAGGAATGGCGCAAATCGGGGAACGATCCGCGCCCTTTTAGAGAGACTACTTCTTCAGACTCTTAACGTAAGCGACGACGTTGTCGGCATCGGCCCCGCTGACGGACGCGATGGGTTTCATCTTGCCTTTACCCTCGGCGATCACCTTTTTCAGATCGGCCGCGCTCAGCGACTGCACTTCCGGCGACTTCAGATCCTTCATTTCGACCTTCATCATTTTCGCCACCCCGGCGTTGGCGGTGCCGTCGGCTCCGTGACAGGATTTGCAGGACTTATCGTAAACGGGTTGGCCGGCTTTCGCATCGGCGGCGAAAGCGGCGCTCACTGACAAGGCTGTCAGAGCCAGTACGGTCAAAAAAGTTCGCATGGTATTTTGCTTCTCCTATTTTGCGTTATCTATCACAACACTCGAGTTCGCATCTTCTCACTCCGCATGCCGAGAGACGCGGCCCACGAAAATCTAAAAATTGTAATCCGGCGGCTTGATTCCTTTGACGCGGAGATAGACTTCCGCTTGGCCGCGATGGTGAGCCATGTGTGTTTGCACGCCCAGAAGGAGCTCACGCACCGTGAAGCTGCTTTTGCCACGGGCACGGCTTTCGTTCAGTTGGTCATCGGTAAGGCTGGACGCGATTTCAGCGCAGTAATCGAAGGACGCCCCCAGAGCCTTGATGGCGGCTTCCTTGTCCGTTTTCTCGGGTTTCGTGAAGGGGGACTTTGCCTTTGCCGCCGAGGCGCAGTATCCATAGTTCGCTTGGGCGATATGAAATATCTGCCCGCCGAACGACATTTCTTCCGGCACGGGCTTGAATTCGTAGCTTTCAGCGGGCATGGCTTGCGCCACCGCGATGGCCAGGTCCTTGGCCACCAGCCAGTGCTTGGCGAAATCGGCGGCAAAGCGCGATGCGCCGGCCTGATCCGCGGCCGGCGCGGCCAGCGGCAACAACAAAAACAAACCACAAAGTTTAGACATTCGCGAGTCTCCCAGCACCATCGTACTATGGAAACTTTGCTACGTTAGTGAAGGAAACTCAATAAAACCATATGAATGTTTGCGTGATCGGAACCGGCTATGTTGGACTCACAACCGGTGCGTGCCTTGCGTTTTTAGGCCACAAAGTTACCTGCATCGATTCAGACGAGCGCAAAGTGGAACTGTTGCGCAAGGGTGGTACGCCTATCTACGAGCCGCTGCTCACGGACCTGCTGGCCGACGCCAAACCGAACCTGCGATTCGATACGGACTACGCGGTGGGCGTTCCCGAAGCCGACGTAATTTTCATCGCGGTGGGAACGCCGCCGACGCCGAACGGTAGCCCCGACCTTAAGTATTTGTGCGCCGCCGCCACCGGCATTGGCAAACATTTTCAAGGCGAGTTCACGGTAGTCGTAAACAAGTCCACGGTTCCTATCGGCAGCGGAAATTGGGTCGGCTCACTGGTGCGGGATGCCTGCGAAGAAGCGAAAGGGGAAAAAGCCGATGGCCGGTTTGCAGTAGCTTCCAATCCGGAATTCCTACGAGAGGGCACAGCCATTGGCGACACTCTCTATCCGGATCGGGTAGTGATTGGCTCCGACAACAAACGGGCCCTGGAGATTCTCTACAGTTTGTACCGGCCGATTCTCGATCAGACCTTTAAGGCGCCGTCCTTCCTGCCGCGTCCCGAAGATGTGGGAGCCGCACCGTTGATCTCCACCGATCTGGCTTCAGCCGAGTTGATCAAGTATGCGGCCAATGCGTTTCTGGCCACCAAAATCAGCTACATCAATGAGATTAGTCATTTGGCGGAACGCGTGGGCGCCGACATCCTCCAGGTGGCCAAAGGGATCGGGCTGGACGCCCGAATCGGTACGCGCTTTCTGCAGGCGGGCCTGGGCTGGGGTGGTTCCTGCTTTGGCAAAGACACCGCTGCGCTGGTGGCGACCGCGCGCGAATATGGCCTGAAGATGCCGATCGTGGAAGCGGCGCGTGAGATCAACAAGTATCAGCGCGAACTGGTCATCGACAAGCTGCTGGCCGAGTTGAAAATTTTGAAGGGACGCACCATCGGCCTGTTGGGTATCGCCTTCAAACCGAACACCGATGATTTGCGGGAAGCGCCGGCCTTGGATATCGCAAAAATGTTGATCGAGCGCGGCTGCAAAGTGAAGGCACACGATCCTGTGGCCATGGAGCGCTTCCAGCGCGAGCACGGGGACATGGGTGTGACGTGCTGCGAAACTGCCGAGGCGGTCCTCGGCGATACGGATGCAGTTGTGCTGGTCACCGAATGGCACCAGTACAGCGAACTGCCTTGGGAGCGCCTGGCGGCGACCATGCGTTCGCCGATCATTCTGGATGGCCGCAACGTGTTGGACCGCGTCCGGCTGACGCGCTTCGGGTTCCGCTACATCGGCATCGCCGGCTGATTGATATAATAGGCAGATAAAGCCACCCTAGCTCAGTTGGTAGAGCGGCTGATTCGTAATCAGCAGGTCGCCGGTTCGATCCCGGCGGGTGGCTCCAGCATCATCAACTATTTGGCTCTTTTCTGGCTCCGCAAGAACGGCCACTGACGACAGTTCTGACGACAACGCTGCAGTTACTCGCGAGGAACTATGGCGATGTTTTAGTTTTTCCATCCGGTTTCGCCCGGCTTCGTGCCTTCCGTCTTGGGCTGCGAAAGAGCTCGTTCCAAGGCCTGCGCGGTTTCGTTCATGACTTCTACAACGGGATGGGTGTAACGATCCACCATTCGCGAGTCCTTCCAACCCATGAAGTATTGAACGGCCTTGGGACTCACTCCGGCAGCAATCAGCATGGTCGCCGTGGTATGGCGGAGATCGTGGAAACGGTGGTGCTGAATACCGGCCAGCGCAAGTAGGGCACGGAGACGTCGGCGGAGGTTGCTGTCGAAGTGGGGCGTGCCAACCGCCGTGGTAAATAGGAATTCGACATGCCTTCCGTCCATGACCTTCACCGGGCTGCGCCAAGCGGAAGCTGCGAGCTTGCGAGTCTCTTCCCTGAGTTTAATATGGTTCGTGAGAACGTCGAGGATGGTGATTGGCAACTTGACGGTTCGTTTTGTCCGTTGTTTCGTTTCTTCGAGCGCGAGCTTCTTTTTGCCATAGCGCTGAAGTTGCTTATCTATGCGAAGCGTACCCGTTTCGAGGTCAAAGTCATCCACGAGCAGGCCGAGCACCTCTCCCATACGTAGGCCGAGGCAAAGGGCTGTAATGATGGGGCCGGCCCATTGGCCATCGCCTTTTGCCAATTCGAGCAGCGCGCGGGCTTGGTCGGGCGTGAGCGGTTGCATTTCAACATCTACGGCACGAGGCGGCTCGACACGAGCGATATGGTTATGCTCGACGCGCGAATCGCGCCAAGCTTGATTCAATGCTGACCTGAGTACAGCGAACACATTGCGCTTGGTAGCCGCTGCCAAAGGCTGCCCTTCGAGTTCCGCGACGAACGCGCGCAGCACCTCAGGCCTAAGGTTCGGGAGTGGCATTGATTTCAGTCTCGCCGGGATGTGAACCATCATCTGGGTGTAGTTGCGGACAGTCTTAGGCTTGCGGCGTGGCGTGATGAGCGTGTCCATCCAATATTGGAGGTACTCGCCCAAAGAGACGCGCTCCGAAAGCGGGTTGATACCTTGGGCGATCTTCTTGCGCATTTTATCGGCTTCCTGGTCGGCCAGGGCCGGCGTCTCGGCGTACACGGAAATGCGCTTACCATCGCCGAGGTTGACTTTTCGTTCATATCGCCCGTCAGGCCGCTTGGATCTTCTCGCCACAGTTTGCCGCCCTTTCTTCCAGGTATGCGTAAGGTATTCGCAAGCACCGTCCAAACTTCTCGGTTGGAATTTCGCCCCTAGCGCACATCAACTGCACCATGCGGCGGCTGAGACGAAGCAATTCGGCTGTTTCAGCGACTGTCACGAACAATGGCTTTCCGCCAACCATGTGATCGCTCTGATTGCCAATCATATCGTGATTGCTCCTTCGATTCTAGGCTCTTGATACGGCTGCTGAACTAGCGCAGATCAAACGCTTTCGACCAGCGGGGATCCTGGGCGACGGCAATCCCTGGGTCGACAGGCCGATGATCCGATGTGGTCCGCATCTCAAACACACCAAATTTTTTTCACTTCGTCCTACTACCTTAGGCGAAATCCTGTTGTCGAGTGGTTGGATAGTGAAGCAATCGTTTAGATAGTCTTGTAACTGAAAGAAACTAAAGACACGAGTGCAAACTCAAGGAGCCTTGCGTAACCTCGTGAAATCTTCAACAAAGCTAGCGACGCCAAATGGCGCGAGAAAATACGTATGAAGCACCAGCGTTCCGTGGAGCTTGACGGCCGTTGGATCCGAGGAGTCGCACTCGCAAAAACAGTCCACTAACTGACCTACGCCCACAGTGCCCTGGTTGGGTTTGCCGCGCCAGTGGAGCACCGTCTCTACAACGCTGCAACAGCTGGGCTTGAGGCCCTGCTCATCAGAACAAGTATCTGGCCTAGAGAGCAAGCTTACAGTTTCTTGTTCAATTCCAGCAGGATGTCAGACACGTAGTTGACTGTCTCGGGAATCCTCGGAACAGCGTGATCCTTATCCACCAAACTACTTCCGGCATTGTATGCCGCTAAAGCAAGTGAAACATTGCCGCTGTATTTGGAAAGCAGCGATTTCAGTAGTTTCACGCCAGCATCAATATTTTGCTCGGGATCAAACGGATCGAGAACACCGAGTTCCTGGGCAGTGTCGGGCATTAACTGCATCACGCCCTGAGCGCCTTTCGGCGAAACGGCGCAAGGGCGTCCACCGGACTCTTGTTTAATGACGGCCCGAACCAAGTCAGCCTGAATGTTCTCCCGCTGAACTGCCCGGTCAATCAGACTCCCCAGGAGTTCAGGAGGCAGTGGGTCGCAGGTTAAATTGCTCACATTCGCCCAACGTGGTGGCCAAGACAGTTCGAAGAAGCCGTCCGCGTGGGCATTGCCAGGGTGCTTTTGGATGGTGTTTACTTGCCTTTGAATCGAAGCGCGCTGCTGCGCCAATCCAAGAGACATGGCGGCGCCGGGAGAGGCTTCAGAGGATGTTCGGTCAAGCGACTGACCTGAAACCTGCCATGCCAAGATAATGGAAATATATCGCCACACGCAATTCCATCGGACGCGTACGCCGAGGTCATTACGTCCCCTGGCGTTATAGTTGAACTGAGTTGACGCTCGGGGCCACAAATACTCGGCTTCCGACGTGGATAGCGGGCTATTTTTCTCCTGCCTCGCGGCAGTTAGTTCGCCCGGGATTATCTTAGGGATCCACCTCGGAGTAGGCGGTGAGCCTTCTGTACATCCGGAACAGGGAGGGTGGAGAGATCTGGTCCACCACTTCGCGAGTCTCGCGGTTCACGACCTGAATCGTCAAGCGGTGGCCGTTGATGATTACCACAATCTCGTTATCCGGCCCGGCAGCATTCGCGGAATTGAGCTTGGCGGCCACATCTATCAAGGCTTTGGAATCGACGTGAGCGGATTCGCCGGCGTTGTGATTCACGATTGGTCCAACCGGATCAATTGAGGAACGTGGTCCCATCAGAGACTCTTTCGCGCGGAAGCATTGGAGTTGGATCCCAGCAAGACACCTAGTTGCCTCTCAAAAACTGCCTTAGGCAAATGGGCCGCCGAGCCGCGCAAAATTCGGTCATCTAGCCTCGCTCTTTGCCTGAAAACATAAACCGCTACGGTTTCGGTGCGATAAGCAACAAAGAATGATCTCCCATCGCCTACATCGTGGTCGTCCTGGCATGCCGAACGCGGCTTTGGCGGTTGTTGAGAAGAGATTGCGGGTGTCCTGGACAGAAAGGACCAAGGGAGCCCAATTCAGGCGGTATTGTTTTGCGTTATTTTGTGGACACTTCCTTCTCTCCCCCCCGCCCAGCATTGCTGCCAGCGTGTGCACTGTGGCGTCGGACAACATGGTGCAGAACTGTGGTTTCGAAACCGGAGATCTCACAGGATGGGTTGTGACCCCGGCAGTGTCGGGCAGTGACTACTATGTCAATTCGTACGACGTCAATTCAGGCTTATACTCTTTAGCCTTCGGTGCCGTCGCTGGTTTGAACGACTATATCGATCAATCTCTTACAACCATACCGGGCCAGCCCTACAACATTAGTTTTTACGTCGATTCGAGCCAGGATGTCGCACCAGGCCAGTTCGTCGCGATCTGGGACGGGGCCAATATTTTGACGATCACCGATGGGTCCGGCTCCGGTTACGAACTCTATTCCTTCATGGAAGTGGCGAACACAAACAACACAGATCTCCAGTTTGGCGGGAACAGCCCACCTTCGTGGTATTACCTCGACGAGGTAATTGTCACTCCAACGATAACTTCGGGTGTTCCTGAGCCCGCGGCCGCTTGGCTTGTCCTTCTAGGGTTGGCCGGCATTCTGCTAGTATCGAGAATAAGCCACAAATGGAAATCACAGTAAATGCCACAAACAGCTAATTGGTCCGATCGCGGCAGCAGGCCGCTCTGATCTCAATTGCGGAGAGGCTTCGCAGAGTACATTGCTTAACTTCGGATTTTCCGCCATACGCCTCACGCCTGCGAACGGTAAAAAGAATATTCACCCAAGTCTCAAGCTCTGTTACATGATCGAGCAAGGGAAGGCGGGAGCTCCGGATCTTGGCTATTTCGCGCATGATCACGTCTGGTGTCGACTCATTCTGCCACCCTCTTGAGTATCCAGACAGAAGTTGGCGGATGACGCTCGTCGCGCAGAGCACCTCCTCTGCTAAGGCTTCCGCGGTGAGCCCGAGACGAACTTCTTCAGCACTTCCATTCATCGAGAACCTTCCAGGCAAGAGTTCCAGGGATTCTCCCCCAACCGACTTGCAGTTCCGGCGGAGCTGTCGGCGAAGGGGGGCACAAGACACATATCGCTACAGAACAAAAACGTTGATCCGGGCGGGTCATAAAACATTGCGATAGCCGACAGTCCCTAGTTCGTGACCTCTAGAGGTTCGGGTCGACGACTTGTCGTGGCTTGGTCGGGGACGTCGCCTCTGTAAACTTGCTCCCAAAAGGCAACACTACACTCGATGTTGCGGTTCGACAGCACCCAATCGCGCTCCTGACGCCACAGGCGCTCTCGGTCGGACGTAAGAAGCATTTCCAGCTTGTACATCCAAGACTGGCGGTTGTTCTTGGCCGTAGTAGGGACCTCTACGCTATACGGGAGCACGCGCGACGCCAGTGTCACCGCGCCGGACATTGCATATTCATAATATTTCACGCAGCTCTTGTGGCTGTTGAACCTATCATTCACGAGCGGAGCAATACCTATGTCGAGCGCGAGATCGCACACTTTTTGGCCGTGCCGGTCAACGGAAACCATCGGGTGAAATTCGTAGGGCATGCGTGCAAGCTTGTCGAGGAAGTGCTTCATGGACCTGCCCAAAGTTGAATCGGAAAACGCCTTATCGTAATGCGCGACCAGGGATTCATAGAACACGCCGGGATCGCTTTCCTCGCAAAGCCCTTGCAGAACAAATGTAAAGGAATACTTCTTTTGAAGTTCGCGGATTGCGTCCAATGCCACGAGAAGGTCGTGAAAGTGCGTGGCGCTTCCGGTCCAACCAACTCGCAGTTGACGCGAGCGCGGAGCGACAGTCCACATTTCCGGGTCCACGCTATTAGGCAACACAACTACGTTCGAATTCCGCTGACGCAGGTGAGCGGCTAGAACGGGCGTCGTGGTCGTAACAACGTCTGCGCTCTCAAGAAGGAAATGGTAGTTCTTGATTTTCTTTTGAAGGTTCCAGTAGTTTAGATTCTCCTGGGGCACCAAGTCCAGCGCATCATCGGTGTCGTACACGACACGAATGGCCTTGCTTTTGCACCAAGCAATCAGGGGCTCGATGCCAGGGTAGTGCGTCCGGATCACCAGAACGTCGGGTGCCTCGTAGCCTTCGAGTTCATTAGCGAAGATTTGTATTTTGTGGCCGCGCCTCTGGAGACATTTTGCTGGCACCGCCACGCGCCATTTGAAGCAGCCGCTGGCCATCTCCGTTATAAAAAAAATTTTCATTTACTGCCCCCTGAAAGATTCGCTCGCAGCATCGCGGCTCCAATTGGCGAGGAATACTTCCGCTGCCGTATTCTCTAGCTCTCTGTCGGATAGATAAACCCACTCTTGATACTTACGCTCTCGGAGCTTCTCAAGCACACGGTGGTCCCGCCGTGCCTTCACGGTTCGTTCCAGTTGGTCAGCGACGAGGTCCGCGCATTCGCTTTGGTGCGCCTGAATCTTGTTGAGCTGTTGTAGCGTCCGATGTTTGAAGCCAGCAAGGCTCTGTAACTCTAAACCGTCCACGATTGGGCGCGCCAACATCTTCGACTCAGCCTCCACATAGAAAGCTCGTACCTTCTCTTCCTGTTGCCTGAAGAAGTCAAGTTGCCGCTCCAACTGCTCGAGCTTCGCCTGGGCGCTACGCATCTGCATCTCGCGCCATTCCAGAACCTTCTGCAGATTAAAGCGGAATGCTTTCATGAGGAAGTCTCATCAATTCATTTCGGACGCCAGTGCGAAAAGCCTGGCACGGGTTTCTTCCAGAGGAGTGAAGGATTCCGAATCTTGCTTCAGAAAGTCGAGGATCTTGGGCCGAGTTCGGATGCTCTGATCTAACTTGGGATTGGCGCCCTGAACGTGCGCACCGAGTTGGATCAGGTCTGCGGATTGCTGATAGACAGCCAGCGCCTCTCGCACGCGTTGAGCGGCCGCCATATCCTCTGGTGGAGTCACCTTCGACGCGAGTCTGCTCACAGAATTTAAGATGTCGATTGCCGGATAGTGACCAATAGCCGCTAGCTCGCGCGACAGGATCACATGTCCGTCGAGAATACCTCGCGTAGCATCGCAGATCGGCTCGCTGAAATCATCGCCTTCAACCAGTACCGTGAAGAAGCCCGTGATCGAGCCCTTCTCAAAACTTCCAGCTCGCTCGAATATCTTAGGCAGGAGCGTGAACACGGAGGGTGTATAGCCTTTTTGGGCCGGTGGTTCACCTCCGGCAAGCCCGATCTCGCGCTGCGCCATGGCGAGACGGGTGACCGAATCCATCACCAACAACACGTCCAAGCCCTGATCCCGGAAGTATTCAGCGGCAGCCAAGGCGACAAAGGCCGCACGGATACGGAGTGGAGCCGGCCGATCGGATGTGGCTACGACAACCAGCGAATGCTTCAGACCCTTTTCGCCCAGTTCATGATCCAGAAACGCTTTGACCTCGCGATTGCGTTCCCCGATTAGCGCTATCACTGTAACGTCGGCTGAGTTGTGGCGCGACATGGCTCCGAGAAGTGTGCTCTTGCCGACACCGCTACCGCCAAATAACCCGATTCTCTGACCCATGCCGCAGGGCAAGAGGCTGTCAATCGAACGAATGCCGGTTTCCAGGCGCTGAGTGATATGTCGCCGGCTAAGTGGATTGGGTGGCGGCGCGTAGAGGGCGTAAGTCTCCGCTGCATCGATCGGCGGGCCCCCATCGCAGGGTTGACCGAAGCCATCCAGCACCCTACCTAATAGCCCGGGGCCGACGGTTAGCCCTGCTTCTTGTGAGCGAGCGATCACGCGAGAGCCTAACTGCAATCCTTCAGGCTCCTCTAGCGGCATCGACAACACGCGACCGTTTCGGAAACCAATTACTTGCGTGCGGATGCCGCGCTCCTCGCCCGTAAAGACCTCGCAAAAATCGCCTATGGCGACCGCCGGACCTTGCGACTCAATCAACAGTCCGACAGTGGCCGTTACATGGCCGCACCAGGGTAACAATGCTACTTGTTGCAGATCGTTGAGATAGGGTTGCAGAATCGGAGTTGATGAGTTAGGCATATCGACGGTCACCGTTTCAGCCTGTCGGCAAAACCACGCTCGATTTCACGAAGTTGCATCTCGATCGATGCATCGACAGTGCCATGATTCGTCTCAAATAGTAGGTCCCCGGACTGCAGAGACGGATCGGATTTGAGCTCTATGTATCGGCCTTCATTCAAGCGCTCCAGTGCAGTTCGGACAGCAGGCTCCTGATCCGGATGGACCCTAACTTGAGATAGCTCGCGCGACTCGAGTTTCTCCAGAGCAACTCGGATGATTCCCGATATGGACTCGGGATCGAGAGTCAATTCACGGTGTAAAACTCGCCGGGCCACGGCTATCGATAGTTTCACAAGATCTGATTCTGCCTCCTTCCGGATGCGCGCGCGCAGAGACGACAACTCCGCCAGGCTTCGCGTCAGCCGGTCGAGGACGGGCTGAAGTTCTGTCGCCGCCTGTTGTCGGCCGACACCTTTGCCTTCGGAAAACCCCCGATGGTAGGCTTCCTTTTCGAGTTGCTCGATCTCGATATTCCGCTCTCCAGCCGGTTCCGGATTGGCCGGCGCAGTCGCTTCCGTCCGACTCACAATAGACTGTGGTGGCCGCTGCGCAACGCTTGCTTCCTGCCACCAGATGTTCGTCGCCGACGGAAGTTCTTCGGGACGGAGAACCCTAGACAATGTACTGCTCAACGCCGCCTCCACTTTTCAGGTTGATTACACCTTCCGTTTCCATTTGGCGGACCACGGAAATCATCTGCTGCTGCGCGTCTTCTACATCTTTGATCTTTACCGGGCCGAGCGCCTCCATGTCCTCCAGCAGCATCGCGGCACCGCGCTGCGACATGCCTTGCAAGAGGTGCTTCCGAAGATCCTCACCCGAGCCCTTGAGCGCGAGTGCGAGGATGCGACGGTCGGAGCGGCCGATCATCTCCTTCACGCCTGCTGCATCGAGAGAAAGCAGATCTTCGAATACGAACATCTTTTGACGGATTGCTTCCACCAAGGCGACGTCCAGATCGGTGAGACGATTTAGTATGTCCGTGGACAGTTCGGAATCCAACTGGTTGAAGATTTCCGCGACGGCTCGCAAACCTCCGGCAGACTCTTTTTTGAGTGCGCCGAAGCTTTTGAGCTTATTGGAGATGACGCCGGAGATCTTTGCCATAACCGCCGGCGCAACTTGGTCCAGACGGGCCAATCGCAGCGCCACTTGAGCTCCTCGCAGCGCATCCATAGACCGCACAATGGCCGCAGACTGTTCCGGATCGAGATGCGCTAAAACGAGTGCTACCGTTTGCGGGTGTTCCATCTCCACAAAGCGAGCCAACAGGGAAGGATCCAGATTCCGCAAACCCAGACTCGATTGCTGCGGTAACCGCCCCAGATGCTGTTGGCTACCCTCAGGACCGAAGGCAGCGGTCAGCACTCGTTTTGCGAAACCTAGGCCGCCGCTCCGCCGCGGCGAGGGGTCCGCTAGACCGGACCGGAATTCCTCGAGAACCCCGCTGGATTGCTCCTCCGGGATCGAGCGCAACTGTGCTATGGCTTCCATGATCTTCTGGACTTCATCTTCGGTGAGATGCTTCAATAGTTCCGCGCACGCACTGTCGCCCAGGGAAACCAACAGAATCGCGGCTTTGTGAAGTCCAGTGAGAGCTGTTGCAGGAGAGCTCATGGATTCCCCTGTTCTTGCTGGAGCCAGCCCCGCAAGACACCGACACAGATCTCGGGGTCTTTGGCCAGGACGTCTCGCAACTGACTAGCCAGGACGTCGGATTGGGGGGCCCGCAGCGACGCGACCGCGCTACCGCTTGTGGAGGAAGGATGCCATGTATCACCCACGGGAGCCAAGCCTTCCGGCTGGCCTGCGAGCTGAGTGGCACCGGACGTAAGACGGCCACCCTGTTGCTGCATATGTACAGAAGCAATCGCGTACTTCTTGCGCCACCGAATAAACGCGAAACCAGCGCCGCCAAGCAAAGCCAGCAGACTCGTCAATCCACCGACCAAGAGCTTTGGATTCTTCTTGACCATGTCCAGAACGGACGGAGCAGGTGGGCCTTTGGTAAGTGGAGCCGCTGTCTCGGGAGGTTCGAGATTTAGGGTGGATTCAAAAGGCAGACTTTCAACGATCAACTGATCCCCGCGCGTCGTATCCATGCCGACGGCAGCAGACGCGAGATCGTGAATTACCTTGAGGCGCTCCGGCGACGGAGGCACCAAAACGCGTTTGGATTTGGGACCACTCCCTTCGAAGTGGACGTCATGGTCGATCAAAATGGAAACCGACAGACGCTTGAGTGCACCCTGCGGAAGCACTGTGTGTTTCACGGTCCGGCTAGTTTGGTAGTTGACGCTTTCAGTTCGGCGGGAGACTCCCGCAACCGTTGGCGTCGGCCGTGCTGCGGGATCGGGAAGATTCGAGGCGGTTCCTGGAACGCCAGCCGCTACATGCGCGGGCGAGGAAACGTCTTCAGTTTTCTGCGAGGTAACCATAACAGAGCGGGTGGGATCCAGGTTTTCCTCGCTCTGCTCTCCGCTGGTGATGTCGCAGTCTGCAGACACAGCTGCGCGAAACCTGCCCGGCCCGACGACGGGCTCCAAAGTTGAGTTGAGTTTGGCGGTAAGATCCTGCTCCACCTTGTGCCGGTATTCAAGCACGCCTTCGGAAAGATCCTGGTTCCTGTCGCCCACTCGTCTTCCACGGCTAAGCAGATTTCCACGCATGTCAAGAACGGAAACAGAATCCGGAGCAAGACCCTCAACGGCGCTCGAAACCAAGTGAGTGATAGCGGGAATCGCCGAGTCCGGCAACTGCGCTCCCGAGCGAAGCTTGATCAAAACACTCGCCTTGGCCGGTTGCCGTGATTCGGTAAAGACCGACTCCTGCGGAAAGGAAATGTGAACGCGCGCCTGCTCGACTTGAGATAGTGCGATCACCGATCGTTCAAGTTCCCCTTCGAGCGCCCTGCGATAGTTTACGTGTTCGGCAAAGTCAGTTACACCGAAATTTGCCTTGTCGAAAATCTCGAATCCTATGCGGCCGCTTTTCGGATAACCAGCAGCGGCCATCTGTAATCGCAGTTCGGGAGCTCGTTCCCGGGGCACTGAAATCACCGAGCCATCGGCGGACAGGCGGTATTCGACGCCCTCTTCCTTTAGTTTTTGAACGATCAGGCCGGCGTCATCCTGCGCTAGCGACGTGTACAGAGGGCTGAAACCCGATTCGTGTTGCCACCGGGTGAATGAATAGACGCCGCCAACAATCAAAATGGAGGCAACGGCTAGCGTCCAGCGTTGGCTTACCGAGACCATCGAAAGAAGGCGTCTGAATTGTTTTTCCATGGATCGGCACTCTCGCGGTCACTACATCTGCATACGCATGACTTCCTGATAAGCAGCCACCACTTTGTTGCGCACCTGCATGAACATGTCGAACTCAAGGCCGGCTCTTTGCACAGTGAGAATGGTGGAGTGAAGGTCGTCACCCTCGCCTTTCAGAAAATTTTGGACAGCCTCATCGGCGCCGCTTTGTGCCTTTCCAACTTGATCGATTGCGGCAGCCAATACGTTGCGGAACCCTCCCGTACCGACGCTGGGAGACAACGGGGCCTCCACTCGCGGTGGAAGGATGGGCTGGATGGCTTCGATATTTAGTGACATGGCCATCTAACGGAATAGATCGAGTGAGCGTTGAATCATGTCCTTAACCGCGGAAATGGCGGAGACGTTCGCCTGGTAGTTGCGGGAGGCTCCGAGCAGATCTACCATATCCTCAGCCGGATTCATGCGCGGATAAGCCACATAACCGTCCGGGTTTGCGTCCGGGTGTCCCGGCAAATAGCGCAGTTCCGGCTCTCGAGTGTCCGTGACCACTTGGGCAACGCGAACCCCGGTCGTCTGGGGATTTAGCTCGGACTCAAAAACTGAGGAGAACTGAGCGGGGGCCGGATCCGATGTGAAAACCGCATCCTTGCGGCGGTAAGGACCGCCTTCAGGGGTTCGAGTTGTATCGGCATTAGCCAAGTTCTCCACGAGTAGCTCAGTGCGCGTTCTTTGCGCCGACATTCCCGATGCGCTTACGCCAATAGCGGAAAAGAGGTTCATGCGGATTTTCCTTCATCAATGGCTGACCGTAATTGGTGGAGCTGGCCGCGCACCAAGTTGGAAGCGACCGCGAATCGCAGTGCGTTCTCGGAAAGTAAACGTGACTCCCGATCGATATTCACGTTGTTTCCGTCAGGTTTGATTGCGAGACCATCTGGCTCCATGACGCTGGGAGTCAGCGCAATTTCACGATCAAACTCCGCTCGAAAATCGATGTCCCGTGTCCGGTATCCGGGCGTATCTGCATTGGCGATGTTTGAGGCGACCAGTTTCTGCCTAGAGCTCAACAGGTCCATGTAGCGCTCGATATTTCCGGCGACGCTTTGGAACATGATGCAGCGGATACTGCATCTTGCGTACCATGCGTAAGTATTTGATCTTAATAAAGCAAATCGTCGCAAAGCGTCACAAAGCAGACATTTCCGTCAGAGCTTCGACGGTGAATTGTCTGAGCAAAGCCCAATCCAGATAACGTGTGAGTCGCATCGATAACCCGCGATCCCAAAAGTGCAACTATGCCACGATCTGAATGTTGCAATACACTGACCGCGCTTCGACGTACGCGCCGCGCCGGATCGTTTTGATCAGCTTCTGGTGCGCTTGCGCTCTGCCGGAGAGAGTCATGATACGAACCCAGTCTAAAATCGTCGAGACTTCAGCCTGTAGCTCACGACGTTCTTCTTCGCCCACAGCCTGGGACCACGCCGCTACCACAGTCGAGCGGAACTCCAGAAGAAGCTGCTCCGCCTCAGCCCACTGGCGACATACAATGGCCTCTCGGAGAGAACTAGTTATTCTTGGTTCCATTGGCCGCCGCAAATAGTGAAGTGACGAAGCTGACTTGCTGTTCTAGACCGGCGATCAAGGCATCGGCGGCGGAAATCTGAGCGGTTAGGCTAGCTTGAACTAGGTCGATGTGATTCTGCTCGGTTGCGATCTGATCATTCTTCTTGCCAATCTGAATCTGTAAAGAACCGTTCAGCGCTTGAAAGGTCCCCGTCGAGGGGTCCTCGAGCCCGTTCAAGTTGTCGGCCGCCGCCTTCAAGAAACCTCCGCTGGTAGTTGAGCCGAGAAATGTTTGAACGTCCTGACCATTGGTAGCGAGAATGCTCTGTAGTTGTGTCTGGTCAAGGGACAGATGCCCGGTCTTATCCACCGACACTCCGAGATCGGCCAGACCTTGTACGGCGCCAGAACCACTGTTGTAGTTGACAAGCCGTTGCGTGGACTGCTGCAGGGTAGAGACGACGGAATCCCCAGCTAGGGCTCCACCGCCAGAACCGCGATTCGCCGTGACGGCGTCGACGGCTGCGTTGTAGGCGGCGACGAAGGAAGCAAGCGCGTTACTCAATGAAGAAGAGGTTCTGCTCACGAAGATGTTGGAGTCGCCCGCTTGCAGCAAGTCGGCCGTCACTCCTGGGGCTACCGTAATCGTCGAAGTTGCTGTGGAGATGGGAGTAGAAGGTTGTCCGTTTACCTGGTACTGGGCCACAGAGCCGAGTTGCAAGATTTGTAGAAGATCGTGGCTCCCGTCATTCAACTGAACTGGAGCATCGCCTAATTGATCATTTTGGATGGACAGACGGTAGTTTGGTGCAGAGGACGGCCCGAGATTGATTATCGTAGCTGAGACGCCCGATCCTGACGAGTTAATTGCGTCGGCCAAGGAATTCAGCGTATTGGAAGATGGATTTATCGTGAACGATGAACTACCCACTGATAGAGTCAAGCTGGATGCGGAGGTGATTGACTGGCTGGAAGGATCACTGACGGTGGGGAGGCTGGTTGTACTGAGCGCAGTGGTATGCACGCCCGGCGTAATTACGTGTATCGCGTAAGTTCCAGGAAGAGCACTGGCGGAAGCCTGGACGGTGAGCACAGAAGTAGCCGAGGCGGTGGCTGTAGGCGTGTTGATGCCCGAACTGATCGAATTGAGAGAAGACAGGATTGCACCGAAGTTGCTGTTCAGCGAAGCGAGAGCGGAGGATTGCGAATTCAAATCGGTAAGTTGGCTATTCAGTTGTTGCAACGGCAAGGATGCAATCGCGACCGCCCGGGAGAGAACTTGTTGAAGATCGCTAGAAAATTGGCTGGTGCCGTTGAAAACCGGAGATGCGCTGGTTGACATATATAATCTCCTGGGGAAAACAAAGCGGAGTGAGCCGCGCTCGTTAGAGAATCGGCTCAGACCACTCAGGACTTTAATTCAGGAACTACTGCAGCAGCTTCAACAGGGCCTGCGGGGCTGAGTTGGCTTGGGCCAACGCTGCGACCGAAGATTGCGTCAAAACTTGCGACTTGGTAAGGTTAGCCGCCGCTGTCGCGATATCGGCGTCTCGAATTTGCGATTGCGCCGCCGAGTCGTTGGTGATTTGAGACTGCGCCAGTTGGATGGCGTACTGCAAATCGTTCTCTCCGGTACCGACCTTACCGGTCACGGTACCCAAGGACGTGAGAGCGTTGGTGATGTCGGTCAACGCAGTCAGTGCATTCGCCTTTGTGTCTACCGTATCAGCGCTGATGCCCAACCCGGCGGAGTCGACCTGGTTGCCACTGCCGCTGAGATCCACGCTAACCGTGGCGTGGGCTTGGGTGTCCCCACCTCCGATGTAGACAGAAAGGGCCACGTTGAACCGCCCGCCCGTGCCGCCGCCGCTGGCCAAGCCAATGTTAGCCGCCTGACGGTCGATCTCACCAAGCAGAGTCGTGAATTCGTTGTTGACCGTCGCGCGGTTTCCCGTGAAGGTATCACTCGCAGACTGCGTTGCAAGCGTCTTCAGGCGGTCCAGGATATTGCCGATGTTGTTGAGACCACCGTCAACGGTCTGGAGGATGCTGATTCCGTCGTTGGCGTTGCGGACACCTTGTGTCAATTCCGCAACGGCGCTACGGAACCCGTTGGCCACCGCAAGACCAGCGGCGTCATCGCCGGAGGAGTTGATTCGGTAACCAGAGGTTAGTTGGGTGATGGTCTTGCTCTGAAAGTCGGCGTTCACTCGAAGATTCTGCTCGGCTACCAGAGAAGTTACGTTAGTTTGAAAAGAGTACGACATGTTTTGAACTCCCTTAGTTCTGATATCTTTCGGCTACTCGCCGAACCCGCTTTGCATTGTCTCCGCGGTGATATTCATGTCGCACCACAGTCGATGAAGTTGAAAAAAAACTTCAAGAACCCTGGAGTTCGGTACCTGGCGTTAGTTTGCTCCAAGGCAAGCCTAGCTGCTTCCCGGCTTAAACTTGCCTTGTAGCCGCACCCTAGCGAGCACCCGTTACCAGCTTGCTTCACGCGCGCCGCATCGGCATTCATTTTTCGTCGTCAACTAACGAATGTGATTCCCGATAAGAGTTCATGGAGATCATGACGCCTCGTGACAAAGCGCCCCTGGTATTGCAGCTGCGCGCGCGTAGAATCCTGTCTGCTTGGACTCAAGGCAATATTGAAGAACTTGAATCCGTGATTGAGGAATCGACGGAAGGTGTGGATTCGACCCATGATCGGGAGCACGCAGAAGCTGTCGATGCAGTAGCTGAATTGCTTCGTACCTGGCTTTGTGCGCCTGCTGAGGTTCCAATGGCTGAATTGCAAGCGGCTTTGGGCCTATTGCGTCACTTGGCTGGCTTTGTCTAAGTGTTGGTTCTGTCGCTGGTGGGCTAGGGCTCGGGTAGCGCCGTTATGCAGAGGCCACGCTTTCGTCCTACTCCAACGATTTTGCCTTCCAGCGCCAGTTCCTGATTCAACAGCACGCGAAGAGGACGGTCCAATGGGTAGTCAAGACGCAGCACCCAGTTGACTTGCAGCGACAGTAAATCGCGAAAAGCCACCGATGGGCCTTCCAGCAAGACTTCCAGTTCAACCAATGCGTTTTGCAGGTGTGTCAAACCCTGGCCACCATCTGCGTCCGCCAACTCAACCGCCAGTTTGGCCTGCTTTTCCGCCTTTCCCACTCCGTTGAAAAATGACTCAGGCACCACGATCTCCAACTTTCCAGCAATCTGACCCAGTCGTAGGTCGAACGTGAGCTGAAGAAAGGGGTGGACGCTGTCAGTCACCGGGAGAAGCCCCGGTTCGCTTACTAGCGAATCCACTTCGAATTCAACCGAGGTAAAGCACATCCATGCTTCACCCAACGGGCGAAGCATGATTTTTGCAATCTCTTCCAAAAGACTCCATTCGACTTCGGTCAGATGCCGCTGCGAGACTACCGACAGTGCGTCGCTTTTCCCACCCAACAGCAATTCCAGAAGGGGGAACACTGTTCCACAATCCATGTGCAGATACATCTGGTCCTGCAGCGGATGAAGACGGAACATCATCAGACAGGAGGGACTAGACAGGGAACCTACGAACGTGCTGGCTTTGACAGTCGCGACCTTCAGCAGTTCCGATTGAACATCCGTTCCCAGAAACGCCGAAAGAGAAGTCCCGAGAGCCCGCGCATAGGCTTGATGAGTGGCTCGTACTATACGGAACGGCTCGTCCAAAGAATCCAGCGCTCTGATCTCGGAACCTCTTGACGTGTGGCGGGCCGAGGGGGTAGTAGCATGATCTAGGATCATTGTACGTCTGCTTGGGAGATCGGCCCCTTGGAGGTGTTTCTTTATCCGGAGCGAGAATATACCAATGCTGGCTTCTCAGTACTAGGGGCATAAACTTTCCTTAGCTTTCATCGATAAAGCAGTTCCGGAGTTGACCCATGTGCTTCCCGAGGAAGAACCGATGATTAAGCTTACCCGACTAAATCGTGTTTCGCTCCTGCTGAACTCCGATTTGATAGAGCTCATCGACACCACTCCGGATACGGTCATTTCCATGACTACTGGTCAGAAATTGATGGTTCTCGAGACTGCGGACGAGATCATCGAAAAGATCGTCAAATACCGTCAGAACTTTGCCACGGCGACTCATCCGGCCCTCGGTTCCCAGGTCCTCCCGGAGATCTACAAGGAGACCGATCCCTGCCATGGAAGATAAACACGCAGGTTCGAAGTTGAGGTCAAGCCGTGTGGACTTTGCCAGCATAGCGGGCTTAGTAGTCGCGTTTGGAGGAATTGTCGGAGGATTGGTACTGGAGGGAGGTAGAATCTCGGACATCGCCCAAATCACCGCTGCGATCATCGTCCTGGCCGGAACTCTGGGTGCCGTGATGGTGACCTCGCCCATGTCCGCCTTGGTTGATGCCGCGAAGGGCTTGAAGGATGTGTTCATCGAAGAAAAAATCGAGCCCACCACGGCCATCGACGAGATCATCACGTATGCCACCAAGGCCCGGAAAAACAGCATTATTTCGCTGGAGGAGAATCTGGACGATGTGGAGGATGACTTTCTTCGCAAAGCCTTATCTCTTGCCGTCGACGGCGTCGACTTGCGTCAACTGCGCGAGATGATGGAAATGGAGATTCTTCAACAAGAACATCACCAAGAAAGAGCCGCCAAAGTATTCGAATCCGCCGGCAGCTGTGCTCCCACCATCGGAATTATCGGTGCAGTCCTCGGTCTAATTCAGGTGATGAAGCATCTTGAGAACATTGATGAGGTGGGTCGGGGCATCGCTGTCGCTTTCGTGGCGACGGTGTATGGCGTTGCCGCTTCAAATCTCTTTTTACTTCCGTCGGCGAATAAACTGAAGTCTCGAGCAAAACAGGACACCGCCGCGAGAGAGCTCTTGTTAGAGGGCGTATGCAGCATGGTTGAGGGCATGAATCCTAAGCTAATAAGAGTGAAGCTGGAGGCGTTCGTAGAGCACCCAGCCAAGGAAACCAAAAAGGCAGCGGCTGCACCGGCAGGAGCAGAAGCTGTTTCAGCCAGTGGATAGTCATGCGTCGTCCGAAGCAGTCCGAGCAGGAAAATCACGACCGTTGGCTGGTTTCTTATGCCGACTTCATTACCCTTTTGTTCGCCTTTTTCGTAGTGATGTTTGCGTCTTCCCAAACGGATAGGAGCCGTGCCAGACAAATCTCCGAGGCCGTAGAGAAAGCTCTGGAAAACGGGAAAAGTGTCAACATGCGGCCGGCGGTCGCGAAGATCCTGGGAGGAACAGTTGACGACAAAGGCGTAGGAAACGCGCAAATGAAGGGTCCCGGAGGAGCACAACATTCCGCCAAGGAAACGCCTCTCCCCGAAGTCATCGAGCTTTCGGCGTCTCTCAAGACTCTGTCGACAGAACTTGAAAATGAGATTAAGCTGGGCCAGGTTGAGATCAGCATGACACCTCGCGGGCTGGTTGTCAGCTTGAAGCAGGCCGCCTTCTTCCCGTCTGGCACAGACACATTGGACCGGAACTCGCTTCCGGCCATCGCTAAGCTAGCCCGTGCGCTCAAAGGGCTATCGAATCCGATACGGATCGAAGGTCACACCGATGCGGTTCCCATTCACACCGATCGTTTTCGAAGCAACTGGGAGCTATCTGCGACGAGGGCCATCACGATGATGGAGGTATTGGCAAGACAGTTTGACATCCCGTATACCAGGATGGCGATCGCCGGATACGCAGACACTGTTCCAATCAGTTTGAATGACACGGAAGAGCATCGATCTCGCAATCGCCGCGTCGACTTGGTCGTCCTCAATAAGTATGCGATTCGGACAACAGAACCGCAGGCTACCAAGTAAGTGTCAGCTTCCTACTTAAGATAGTCGAAGAGGCTCGTGTGTGGCAGGCTGGCCTCCGCCTGCAACGCAGCCTGCTGGCTAAGAGTGTCTTGCGTCAGTTGTGTCGCGGCAGCGGCGATGTCCGTATCCCGAAGCTGGCCCAAGGCCGCAGTCCACTGAGTTTGATTCTGCTGGGCCAGATTGAGAGAATTAGTGAGGCGGTTCTGAACGGTCCCATAGAATGCGAGCTTTCCCTCGAAATAATCCTGCGCCGTGGTGAGCGCGCTCAAGGCAGTGGCAATTTCGGACTGATCGTTATTGCCGAGAGCTACGCTAAGGTTCCTCAAGGCTGCAAAAACGTTGCCTGAGGCAGGGGCACCAGTCGAGTCACGACTATCGAAGATCTGGCCGGCCGTTAGGGATACAGCGAAAGTGATTCCGTTGGAATCCTGGACGAGTTCCGTCGCTTGCGCAGACTGCAATTGGTCGACTCCGGTTGGACTCGTTGGGTCCACTTGGTAAGCAGGCGCCTGGGAGTTGTCTCCGCTGAAGATATACCGCCCCTCGTAAGTAGTTCTGCTGATGTTTACCAATTGCGACAGGATCTGGCTCACCTGATCGGCCAGCGTGGTCCGGCTCGCAGCCGTTTGAGTGGACGTTGCGCCCTGCACGCCCAGAGTCTGGGCTTGACTGATGAGAGAACTCGCCGACTGAAGAGCGCCTTCGGCGGTGTTCACCTCACCCTGAACCGCATTCAGGTTGCTGATCGTTTGGGCGACCCGGCTGCCATCAAATTCAAGTTGCAACATGTCTGTAATCGCCAAAGGATTGTCTGAGGGTTTAGAAATTCTATAGCCTGATGACAACTGATTGTTGGTCCTGGCAATATTTTGCTGTAAGATTTCCAAGTTTGCGAGGAACTGCTCGCCAACAGATTTCAGTAGCATGATCGCGGTCTCCTCAATTCGTTCTTATCTCACCATGTTTATCAGCGCATCGGTCAGCGAAGCTACCGTGCTGATCAACTTCGACGCAGCTTGATAGCCAGTTTGCAACTCTTGCACCCGTACAGCTTCTTTGTCTAACGAAACGCCGGACACATTGTCTCGGAAGGACTTAGCCTGGGCCAGAGCTTGCGTAGTTTCCTGAGCGCCGGAAGTAGCTGAAGCGGAGATGCTGCCGACGTTCGCCGCGGTTGCAGCATAGAAACCGAGAATCGTTTGGCCTCCGATCACATCTTGGGGACTGGTTGACTCTCCGAGATTCGCAAGAGTGAGTGCGGTCCCATTGCCTACCGCGGGCGGACCGGGGGCTGCCTCGGCGAGACTGTCAGCTGTTGCATTTGAGCTGAGAGAGAGTGTTTGCGCGGCGTTCGTGCCGCTCGACGAGTCATACGTGAAAAGAGCAACTCCGGCCTGTCCGGAACTCGTCTGGCCGGACTCCAGGATTTGATTTACTCGGTCGGCAACCTGCTTTGCAAGTTGGTTCAAGGCGCCGATCTGACTGCCATCGCCTCGCAAGGAGGGGAGTACGGTATTGGCAACATGCAACAGCCCGCCCAAGGTTCCACCTGAGATCTCGCCGCTAATGTCTTTTCCGTTGGAGTCTAGTATAGTAGCGTCGGGCGGCGCGTTTGAGTTGGTCGGAGTGGCACCGTTCGACGAACCGGCGGTAACTGCCGAGAGCGCGATTCCGATAACCAATGGGGCCTGCCCACCCAACAGCACAGTTACCGTTCCATCGCTCTGGAAGTTCGCTGTAATATTTGCCAGCCCGGAGAGCTGTTCCAAAGTTGAATGCAGCTGAGCGTCTAACCCTGCATCCTGCCCTGGACTCCGTAGCTTTGCCACGTTGTAGCTTTGAATCTGCGCAGCTAGGGTGTTGATCTGTTGCACGGTGGAAGCGATCTGCCCAGTCGTGCTACGAGCGACCGTGGCCAGCGCCGATGCAGCCTGCTGAAAGCTATTGGCAACATTCTGGGCGTTCGAAATGACGCCCTGACGGGCAGAAGGATCGGTCGGGCTGGTGCTCCAAGCCGAGAAGCTCTGAAACAGGTCGTTCAGTGCACCATTGATCCCACTTTGCCCAGTCACGTCGAAGACCGGCTCAATGGAGGAGAGCGTCTGAGACTGCGCAGTGAAACTTCCGTGTAGTTCGGCCTGAGTTCGTACGGCTTGCTCAAGGTATTCGTTGCGTGTGCTCTGGGGATCACCCGCCGTCACGCCCCCTGGCAAGCCAACGTCAAGTTGCAGCGGACTGGAATCCAGAGTCGGCAGTTGCGTGGCATAGCCGGGAGTTGACGCATTGCTGACGTTATTTTGCACGACTGTCAATGCTTGACTGTAAGCTCGGAGGGCCTCGACGCCGATATTTAGAGTCGTGAATAGGCCCATCTCATCTACCCCTCATAGTTCGTATTGGATTCAGTTACAACAAACTGCGGTTCCCCATGACAGGTGTAGCCTGCTGTCAAGTGGAGTTGACGCCACCCAAGGCAAAGATTGGTACCTTGATCGGCCCTAGCCTGCAGCTTCTTCAGGGCGTCCCGAAAGCTGACGAGAGCCCCGAGATCGGACTCATCCATCGTCTCGGGCGTGATCTTCCAGCGGAGCAGTTGGTCCAGAACGTTGCCCATTTCGTCCCGGCAATGCTCGATCGCTTGGGGGTGAAACTCCAGTAGACCCGTTTCAATGCTCCGCAATCTAGCCGCGGATTCCTGGCAGTATCTCGCGAGCGTCATGGGATACTCAATCACCGCGCACAATACTAGCGACAATCGCCTTACTAAGAACCGCAGGATCAACCTGGTAGTTCCCTGAGTTGACGAGTGCGCGAAGCTGGTCCACACGGGCGTTCTGCGCTTCGTCGGCAACAGACTGGGCGAGAGCGTGCAAGTGGTTCCCCACACTGAGATCAATTCGGTCATCCTCACCCGATTGAGCGGGGAGCTTTGCCGAGGCGGTCTTTGCTCGCGAAACTTCCTGGTTGAGCCCGGACTGCGGCTTTTGTATGTTTGCAGCATTCTGGTCGAAGATCTTCATCTCATCCTCCCCTCTCTACATCGCAACAAAATCCGGATTGTTGATGAATTGTTCCATTCATTCGTCCTATGAACCGCCTCAAACCTTAGACAGACTCTTATCATCAACTACTTAGTTCCTTGCAGGAGCTTGCCGGCGCTCGTTGTCGTGTCGAGAATGCGGACGCCGTAGTTCCCGTCGATAGCCACCACTTCACCGCGTGCGATCACACAATTGTTGACCAGCACATCGACATGATCGCCTAATGACTGGTCCAGTTCAATCACCGCACCCGGGCTCATGCTCAACAACTCGCCCATGCGAACTCTGGTTCTACCGAAGGATACCCTCACAGGCACCTCAACGTCCATCAGTACGTTCAGAGATATCGCAGAACTATCACGGGAACGCTCGGTCGATTCGAGTACAACTGAGGGGCTTTCAAACGCAGGGTAGTCTTCCCGGCCGATCGCATTCTCAAGCTCCTGGCTGAAGCAGCAGTAGAGCTGCAAACTAATTGCATCTTCGCGCACAAGGTTCAGAATTGTTCTGGCTCCGCATCCGATTGGAGACTGCGCCCAGCCAGACGCTCCTTTCAGTGGCGACTGGCCGAATTTTTTCTCCAGCGTTCTCTCTAGGCAGCGCCCGAAGCGAGCACTCGCATCCTCCGCTGGACTTCCGGATGTTCCGCCGAACCCGAAAGCTTCCCAGGCTTCGGCACTTCCACCCACGAAGAGCGTCCAGTTAGGCTCTCCACCCCGGCTTCCTGCCCACCAGAGCAGACTCTCTGAGAGTTCATCGGACTCCACAACACGTTCAGAGCGGGTGATCGTTGTCCCGGTTGCACCAGCCGTCACAATCTCCTGTAGAACTTCTTCTTTCAAGTCGTCCATCCAGATGCGAATGGCCTCGATCATGTACGGCCTCCTTTCGCACTCGGCCATTGGGCCTCCACGTAGCCACGTAACCGCAGAATCGCCTGCGATTTGATTTGCGACACGCGGGTTATGTGTATCTTGAGAATAGAAGCAATCTCACGAATGTTCAGTTCCTGCTTATAATAAAGGTCCAGAACAAGCTTTTCGTTCCGGGGCAAATCTTTGACGCCTTCCTCGATCACTTTTTCGAGTTCATGTTTTTCCAGCAGACGCGCCGGCGATTGGTCGTCCGGGTCCGCGATGAAATACATCAAACTCCGTGAGTCATCGTCGCTCGCAGCGGCGTCCAAACTGCCTATCGTGATCCCACGCAGGTCTAGCAGCAACTCCCGATAGAGGTCCAGGCTGATTCCAAGCTGCTCCGCAATCTGCTCTTCGCTGGGCGCACTTTGCAAGCGCTGTTCCAGAACTTCCATGGCCCGCTGAACTTCCCGAATATGTTTGCGCTTATGCGCCGGTACGCCATCCGATCCACGTACGCTATCGAGAATCGCACCCCGAATCTTGTATTCGGCGTAAGTCTTGAGTTTTGCGTTGCGAGTTGGATCGAAATTGTCAACGGCGTTGATCAAGCCCACAGTCCCGATCGAAATCAGATCTTCGAGCGATGCAACGTCCTGAAGGCGCTCATGCAACCGCATGGCGATCCACCGGACTTGAGGGAGATGCTCAAGGATTTGTTTCTCGCGTTCCGCGGCCAGATCTTCCGACGGCTCGGCGAACCTACTGATGTTTGGGTGTGTCATGGTATCCAGCTCATGCCGCACGTCTTCCCGCGTTCCCTCGTCTTTGTAGCCCCATGACCGCTAAATCGCTGGACGAGATTGCCCGGATATCTTGCGGCACGCTAGGACCATTGGTCATGAAAGAGAGCGCCAGTTCCGCCCGTTTGGCTTCGGAGACCGCTGCGCCAAGAGTCTCCGCCTCGTCCGTCTTGGTGATGAGAAGCTTGGCAGGATGGAATATTGAATACTGCTCGATCACTCGACGGAAATCGGCGGCGCTTATGTGCCCCGGCACCACTAGATGCACATCAAGTTCGGGACACACAGAAAGAGCCGCGGCCAGCGCCTCCGCTTCGTGCGAGTCTCCTGCCGAGTTACCAGCGGTATCCACCAAAACACAGTGCTTTTCCCGCGACTCGGCAATCATTTCGTGGAGTTGATGTAGGGTTGGGACAGCGTTGACGGCGATCCCCGGAGCCGACACCAACGATTGCAAATGCGCGGCGCCACAGCGGCGAGAGCGATCCAGAGACAACAACCTCACCGGCATCGCCGAGTTTGCCGCGATCGCCAGTTTTGCGGCAGTGGTGGTCTTGCCGCCTCCGGTTGGACCCACCAGAATCGTTGCCGGTTTCATCTTGCTGGGCCCGATCAAGCCAATAGTAGGGCTGATGCGAATGCTGCGTTCAAACACTGCGCTGAGTAGTTTCTTCACGCGGGCGGCGTCTGGCAAGACGAGCTTCGAACTGCTTGCTCCGTCCTGGCTGGCGCTGAGACAGCCGTTGCCGGCGCTCAGGAATAATGAAAAGCTCGCTATGGCGGTTCCCAGGCGGTCCACTATATCCTTACAGAGCAACGGATCGACGTGAGCCCCAAGAAGGTTTGAATATATTTCAGCAAGTTCAGGGCTCGGCGCTTCCGCCAAGACGCGGTTCTCAGTCGATCGGAGGAGCAATTCCTGGATCTCATCCATCTGTCTTCTCAGTTTCTTAAGTTCATCTGCGAGGCAGTCGGACGACACTTTATGGGGAGCCTCCTGCGACGGAGGCAGAGAGACCATTGGCGGAGCTTCAAGAGAGCGCTGTTCGCAAATGCCATGAGGCGCCTCCAGCGTGGCGAAGGCTGCGTTGCTAACGCCCAAGACGACCTCGTACCCAGATGGTTTCCCTGCATCGAACACCCTTCGTGTGTTCAGCAGCAGAGCCTCGGAACCCAGATCGTTCTTCGCCTGCAGCATAGCGTCTTCGATTGAATTTACGTAGTAGGTCTTAATACGCAATTCTGCTGTGCTCTTCATCCGATCACCCCGAGAGAACGGACCCGAACCTCGGGGCCAATTTCGTTGTGCGACAGAACGATCAGCGAAGGCAGTGTTGTTTGGACGATCTGGCGAAGGAAGTATCGCGCAATGGAGCCTGTGATGATGACAGCTGGCTCGCTCTTGTCAATGCGCCTCCCGATGGTCGCCAAAATGTCGCGCAACATGTCGGGGCCCAGATTAGCGGAACTGCCCGATTCCCCGTGCTCGACACATGTTTCGATGCCGCGCTCTAGAACTGGACTTAACAGGTAAGCCAGGAGCTCTCCCCGTGCATTGAGCAGGGGATTGGTGATGACGCGGCGAATGGCCTGTCGTACATACTCGGTCAGAAGCACCGGGTTCTTCGTGGTTTGTGCGGCTTCGCTCACGGCTTCCAAAATTCCCAGAGAGTCGCGGATCGACACTCTTTCTCGGAGTAAGTTCTGCAAGACACGTTGAATTGTTGCAAGAGGAAGCAATTTTGGAACCAAATCTTCGATCAGCTTGGGATTGTCTTGGGCTGCGCGATCACAGTAGTTCTTTGCGTCCTGCCTGGTGAACAAATCGTGAGCGTTGCGGCGGACAATTTCCTGTAGATGGGTGCCAATGATGCTTACCGCGTCGACCACTGTGTGGCCTAGGCTTCGGGCGCGGTCCGCCTGATCCGGCCGAATCCACAGTGCTGCTAGTCCGAACGCCGGGTCGTGCGCGGGCTCCCCTTGCACACTTTTGTCGCTATTTCCAGAGGGAATTGCTAGTTCCCGCCCCTGCATTAGTTCGTAGCGAGCCATCTCCATGCCTCTCAGTTGGATGGTGTACTCGCGCACTCGCAGATTCACGTTGTCTTTGACACGAACAGAAGGAAGGATGTAACCCAATTGAGTCGCGAGTTGACGCCGAATGGACGCGACCCTTTCAAGCAGCGGGGAATGCTGACCCTTATCAACCAGGCTGACCAATCCAAGCCCGACTTCGATCGATAGCGGCTCGACCTTAAGCAGATTTTCAAGATTCTCCTTCGGTTTAGTCTGCGCAGCTGTCGAAACAGTCGCGTCACTGTCAGATTTCCGACGCAATGACAGCAAGCCCATTCCTCCGCCTAAAACTAAAAACGGAATCGTTGGGAGACCGGGAAGGAGCCCCAAGACGATTAGTAGGCCACTTGCCAACATCAGAGGCTGCGCATTTCCTAAAACCTGTTTTTGGAACTCGGCTCCCAAGGAGTCCTCGGAGGCTGTGCGGGTCACGATCAAGCCTCCCGAAACGGAAATCATCAGCGCAGGAATCACCGTCACCAAGCCGTCGCCGATGGTCAACACGGTATATGTTTCGAGCGCTTTGCGCAGCTCCATTCCATGCTGTAGAACTCCGATGAGGAATCCGGCGATAATATTTATACCGGTGATCAGGATGCTCGCTATGGCATCGCGTTGGGTAAAGCGTGAAGCACCGTCCATGGCTCCATAAAATTCCGCCTCCGTAGCAAGTTCCTTACGCCTTCGGCGAGCCTCTACATCGTCGATGAGTCCGGCATTCAAGTCCGCGTCGATTGACATCTGCTTACCCGGTAGAGCATCGAGCGTGAAGCGCGCCGTGACTTCGGAAATTCTAACTGCGCCGTGGTTGATAACCACGTACTGTATGGCGATCAGAACCAGAAAAATCACAGTACCAATGACGTAGTTTCCACCCACCACGAAATTCCCAAACGCCTCAATGACATGCCCAGCGGCCGATATTCCAGAGTTGCCGTTGAGCAAAATCAACCGAGCCGAAGAGATATTGAGCGCCAAGCGATAAAGCGTGAGAAGTAGCAAAGTGGTCGGGAAAACGCCAAAATCCACGGGGCGCCGGATGTAGACAGCGACCATCATGACGAGAACGGACAGCATAATGTCGATCACGATCATGAAGTCCAACAGGACGGACGGCATGGGAAGAATTAGAGCGACTATGATCGCGACAACCGCGATCGGTACCGCCATTTCTTTCGTACTAGTTGCGCCGCGGGGCGTGCTTGTCGAAATGATTGGGGATGCGGTGGCCTGCATGCGGTCCTTGGCTCAGGGTTAAGCTACCAGTCCTTGATCTTCAATCGCTTTCATTTTATAGAGCAGAGTTGTGCGCTTCATACCGAGCAAACTCGCTGCCTTGGCCTTATTTCCGCCGCAACTGTTGAGCGCCTTCCTCAGAATTCGTCTTTCCACGTTAGCGATGATTTCCTCAAAATTGAGCGATGAGGACGAGGAGTCGTTTTCCAGACCCTCTGCGTTCGAATTCGCCAAGGCCTCACCAGCCCTAGGCATTTGCTGGTCATTCGGTATATTTATGTCTCCCAGGTAGAGGGTCTCGCGTGAACCGCTGAGCAACACGGCCTTTTCAATATCGTTCTCCAACTGACGCACGTTGCCTGGCCAGGAATACTCAACGAGGCGCCGCATGGCTTCGTCGGATAGGCGTTTCGTAGGCACGCCCTCGCGCAAGCAGATGCGATCCACGAAGTGCTCAGCCAGAGTAGGAATGTCCTGGCTGCGGTCGCGCAGCGCCGGTACGTGGACAGGTATCACATTTAGCCGGTAATACAGGTCCTCGCGGAAACGTCCCGCTGACAATTCCTGCGTCAGCCTCCGATTGGAAGCGGCAATGACACGGACGTCGATCTTGCAGGTGTCGGAGCTACCTACTCGCTGCAATTCTCGTTCTTGAAGAACGCGGAGCAGTCTCACCTGGAGAGACAAAGGCATCTCGCCAACCTCATCCAGAAAGAGCGTCCCCTTGTGTGCCTGCTCAAATCGCCCGACGCGCGGACCGATTGCACCAGTAAAAGCGCCTTTCGTATGGCCGAACAGTTCGGATTCAATGAGGTTTTCGGGAAGAGCGCCGCAATTCACGGCGACAAGCTCAGAACAGGCCCGTTGGCTGACCTTATGTATTGCCCGCGCGACCAACTCTTTACCAGTACCAGTCTCTCCCGTGATTAGAACCGTGGAATTGTGTGGCGCTATCAGGCGAATGAGCCCCCGCAGTTCCGCCATCGGGCGACTTTCGCCGACGAGCAAGGCTTTGAGTTTTGTATCGACTGCTCGCTCCGACTGGTCCAAATCAGAAGATACGGCGGACAGAATCTTCTTGGAAACTTCCGTAACATCCTCGCTCGTGACGTGGTGAAAGCGAGTCATGGGTGGCAACACTAAAGATTCATCCAGTATGCGATCCGGATCGATCACAATCACCGGGACGCTTCGTGTTGTTCGTTGGACAAACAACAGGACTTCCCGCATGGTTTCGGAGCCAAGCGGAAGGCAGAGCACGACTGCCCGCGCTTGTTCAATGCTCTTCTCCCAGTGGCTGGGATGTCCTTGTGCCACAGTGGCGGCCAAGTGGGTTTCCCGCTCAACTTCTCTCAGAAGAGCGTCTTTTTCTTGCGAGGTAATCCAAAGCATTCCGTACTACCCTTTCGACAACTGGCCGTGGATAGCGCTCAAACCACTTTAGTATTGCTGAGAGCAGTCTTAAAGAAATCCAAGCAGTGCCGTCTTTCGTTTGTGCTGATCTACGCCATTTTCGTCTTTGGTAGTATACTCGGCAGAGTTGGTGGTCTACGATAGACCTATCTCTGCTAAGGGTTAGGTTTTTTGCGAACTGGCAAGACAAAGATTTGTTTTTGCTGGTAAGTGTTTGCGTTCTTCTGTAAACAAGTCGCCGTGCGTCTTTTGACGCAGTCTTAATTCTGTACAAGGTCGGTTTCTGAAGTTTTGCGCGTTTCGCGACTGAGGCGCTTTATTGCCAGACGTTTCCAAAATCTGGAAGAACTTGTCTTTAACGAGGATGCGTCAAATCATTTACTGGCGCCTTGGAACTGTTCGCGTTTTCCTGGTACCGAATGATGACGCTGATCCGGCGGTTCTTCGGTGACTCAGGCACCCTGGCATCGCGTAGGTTTTGGTCGGCGAAACCGCGGACTTGCTTGATCCTGCCTGCAGGCAACCCGGACCCTTCCATCAACCTCCGGGCGGCGTTGGCGCGGTCGGCGGACAATTCCCAATTGGAGTAAGCCCCTCTTTTTGTGAATGGCTTCGAGTCGGTATGGCCCTCAATTACAATCGCGTTGGGAAGGTTGACCAGTTCTTCGTCGAGCTTGGTTAGCAGTTCTTTCCCGGACTCCGTAGGTTCGGGACTGCCGCTAACAAAGAACATTCCATCATCGGTCTCCAGCAAATCCAGCCGTAGACCCTCACCCGTGATCGTCATTTCCAGGTTGTCTTTGAACTTCTCGAACTTCGGCATGGTTTTAATTGCCGATTCGATTTGCTCTTTGAGCAGTTTCATATTATCTTTCGTGACGGAAAGATTCTCGCCCGAACCGGCCATGGCCGAACCCACCAGTTTGCCGGTGCCTCTAGGATCCTTGAAGTAACCGCCAACAGCCTTCTTCACCTGGTCGCTGCTGTTCATCAGCCAGAGAACGATGAAAAGAGCCATCATTGCAGTGACAAAATCTGCGTAGGCGACCTTCCACGCCCCGCCGTGATGGCCTCCGTGGGCAATCTTCTTCTTCTTGATGATGATGGGAGAGAGTTCCGCCATGTGTCAGGCCGCCCGAGGAGTTGCCGCCGCCGGTCCGCTCTTACACGCTGCTTCCATTTCCTTGAACGTAGGCCGACATGCGTGGGGAATGGCCCGACGCGCAAATTCGGCGCACATAATCGGCGGCGTCCCTCTGACGTATGTGATCACACCAACCCGCAGCACGTGAAAGAACTGGCCTTCGCTGTTGTTCAGTTTTGTCATGTGGGCAGCTAGCGGTCCGACGAAGCCGTAACACAACAAAATGCCCAGAAACGTACCTACCAGAGCCGCCCCCACCTTGTGCCCAATCTCTTCTGGTGGCCCGCCGAGCGATCCCATGGTAATCACTACTCCTAATACGGCTGCCACAATCCCTAAGCCTGGAAGGGCATCGGCGACATTGCTGAGCGCCGCGACCGGGATCTCCAGTTCATGATGGTGAATTTCTATATCCAGCTCCATCATTGAATCGAGATCATACGGCGAGACTCCCCCGGTCACAGCCAGACGAAGGGCATCGCACATAAAGTGCAGCGCGTGGTGATCTTTGGCAAGAATGGGATACTTGGAGAATATTGCGCTCTTGCCAGGGTCTTCGATGTGAGTTTCCAAACCCGATGTCCCATTCTTCCGTGCGAAGTCAAAGAGTTCGTTCACCATCTTCAGCACTTCCAAGTACGACTTCTTGTTGAAGCGCGAGGGTTTTAGCGGCGCCAACATCCCTTTAAAGATGGCCATAACGACTGGCAGGGGGTTGGCAATGAAAAGGGTTCCTAAAGCCGCCCCGGCGATAATGACCAGTTCCGCCGGCTGCAGTAGAACCGCTACGACGCCGTGCTCCATAAGATAGCCACCCAGGATGGCGCCCACGACGATCACTACCCCAATGATTGCGAACATGGTAGATTCATATCGATCAAACCGGGCGAGGTTTGAAGAAATTTGGGTGGCACGAGGTGAGTCGCGCGACGGCTTGAAATCGCTGATCTAAGTCCCAATCGGGTTTTGAGGTGCGTAGCGTATCGACCACTCGTTCAAATAACCTCCAAAGCGTTCGATATGGGTTCATGCACTCGGCTCACAGGGACTACTTGGAAGGCCGAATCTTATCAGCGAGCCCAGTCACAATCATTCAGATGCTCTATGACGTTGCGGTTGGCAGCCTTAAGGCAGCCTTGGACAAGCTTGCGAGTGGAGATGCCATGGGGCGCGCCCGTGAGGTTTCGAGAGCTCAAGAGGCGGTTGCTGAGCTCATGGTCTCGCTCGATCATTCCGCAGGCGCAGCATTCAGCAAGGAACTGGCGCGCTTGTACGCATATGCTCAGTCGGAGATCCTCGAAGGGCACGTGCAGCAGTCTGTCGAGGCTTTACGAAATGCTCAGTCCGTTTTGACTATTTTGTCCGAAGGCTGGGCGGCCGTGTGCGAGCAAACTGTCGCGGACCGGAATGAGGCTGCAGAGACTTGCACGGAAATCGAGAACGTACCGACCGTGACCAGTGCAATCAATCCTTTGGCGGAATATCAGCCGGCGGCTGGTTCCGAGTCGCGTTTCTGGAGCTGCTAGCGTGCTCCAGGCCGGCGGCGATCATGCTGGCGAGCCCTAGCCCCCCTTTTGACGCCAGCGCCCTCGCAATGAAGTCGGTGGCGAAGTCTATGGTCGAGCCGCTTGCCTGGTCTTCATTGTCTCCCAGCCACCCTCCGCCATTTTCGCCTTGGGTGGTCTTGAGGATCTGGCCGATCAGGATTGACTCGAATTGGGTTGCGGCGTCGTGAATCTTTTCTGGCGTGTCTTGGGTATGTGCGCCTGACCGAATCGACAGAGCGGCCAACGACGTCATTCCGGGAATGATCGGTACGCTCATCTATTCAACAAAGTCCCTTCCTAAATCACTTGAATTTCTGCTTCCAAAGCTCCCGCGGCCTGCAAGCTCTGAAGTATCGCAATGATGTCCCGGGGCGCGGATCCGATTGACCCCAGAGCGTGAACCAGCTCTTCCACCGTCGCTCCCTCCTTCAAAACCAGGTTTCGGGATTTTTCCTCGGTTGCAGCAACGTCCACTTGTGACGTCACAGTCGTTTTACCTTGAGAAAGCGGCGCGGGTTGGGAAACATCGAGGCTGGTTTTAATCTCCACAGTGAGGTTGCCATGCATGATGGCGACCGGAGAGACGCGAACCTGCTTGCCCATCACTACGGTTCCAGTGCGCTCGTTGATGATCACGCGCGCAGGCCGGTCCACCTCCACTTCCAACGCTTCCAACGCGGCCATGAATTCAGTCACATGCGATGCAAAAATCTGGGGGATGCGAATAGCCACCAGCGCCGAATTCTCCGGCTGGGCGATGGCTGTCTCGGCAGAGGGGAACTTCCTGTTGATTGCATCACTTACCCGCATCGCCGTGGTGAAGTCGGGTTGGTGCAACTGCAACTTGAGGCTCCCGGTAGGGGTTACCGTGGGCGCGGCGCGTTCGATGGTCGCGCCGCCTGGAATTCTGCCCACCGTGGGATGGTTGACGGTTTGACTATTCCCGGAAGATTTTCCCGCGCTGAATCCGCCCGTTACTACCGACCCCTGCGCAACCGCGTATACTTGGCCGTCCACTCCTCTAAGGCTCGTTAGGATAAGAATCCCGCCTTGAAGATTGGACGCGTCACCGATGGCGGATGCCGTGACATCTATGCGAACACCCGGCTGTCCAAAACCGGGGAGTGTCGCAATCAACATGACTGCGGCGGTGTTCTTTACGCGGATGGCGGTGGGAGGAACCGAGACGCCCATCTGCTGCAGCATGTTCACGAGGCTCTGCGCAGAGAATACTGTTTGCAACTTGTCGCCCGTCCCGTTTAGCCCGACCACCAAGCCATATCCCAGCAGTTGGTTGTCGCGGACGCCCTCCAGTGAAACCAACTCTTTCAACCGGGTGGTAGCCCCAGAGCATCCTGGGAGCAGTATTAACCAGCACAGGAAGCCAAGCAATCGATTTTTCACAATTCCGATCTCCTCGTCTACCTTTTAGAATGGCAGCAGACCTAGCAGAAGGCGGTACAGAATGAACGGCCGCTTAATCGAATCCGCCACCACGCCTTTCCCATTCACATGAATCTCCATTTGAGCGATTCTAGAGGAAAGTACTGTGTTGGATGTATCCAGATCGATGGGGCGGATAATTCCGCGCACGGCGACCACTTGATTTTCCGAATTGACGCCGAGATTCCTAGTCCCTTGGATCAACAAATTTCCGTTTGGAAGGACGTCCGTAACCACCGCCGACATAGTCGTGGTCAACCTCGTGTCCCGAGTGGTTGTACCTTGACCGGCAAGAGCCGTATTCGTTGAGAGTTGGGCGAGATTCGCCAAAGGGCCCGTTGCCTTGGTTATGCCGGCGAGATTGGCGATGCTGCTCTGAGCGCTGGAAGTCCGAGCCGTCTTCACCGTGCCGCTACTCACAGCCGAGGTGGCCTCGTTCACCGCAATTGTGATCGTGTCACCGACATGCCGGGCTCGCAAGTCGGACGCCAAATCCGCGAAACGGGCCGCCGGCGACCACAGTGATCCGGCCGACTGACCGGTCTGCCGGGCTGTTTCCTGAGAGCGAGTGAGCGCTGCGATCGTCTGGTCCAACGTAATGTCCGGCGGAATGGGGGCTTTTGGTTTCTTCTTCGCCGCTGCAATTTGCATGGTGAATAGCAAGCAAGAAATTCCAACTATATGTGCACGCATCGTATTCATCCCGAACATTCGTCTTATTCCTCTCGTATCCCGCCAGCCATCGTTGTTACCGCTACAGTTCCTTTTCTGAGTACCTTGGCTCTGAAGGTTTTTCCGCTGGTTGGGTTCTTCACCCAGACCAGCGCGCCGATGGCTCCGGCCGATTCCGCACGCCCCTCCAAAGCCAAGCGGGCTGAACCTGCCACAACTTGGACTTGCACAATATCTCCCTTGCCAACCTCGGGAAGGCGGTACAACTGATTCCTTCCTATTGCCGTCCCGGCGTGCACCGGCTTGCGAGAAGCATAGCCCTCAACCTCTTCGAGACGGCTGGCCTGCTTGTCGTCTAGAAATGACGCTTCGGTCCGGACCAAGCGAACCTGATCCCGACGGATCGGCGTACCCATATTGATATCCGAAACTGCGACCACCTCAGTGGCATGGATTGTGATACGAGCCCGCGCCCATACTTCAAATCTTCGATTGGTGCCGTACAAAATGTATCCGCGCCAAAGCGCTTCACCGCGCGAGCCATGATTTGGGAGCAACTGTAAGCAGCCATTGGGAAAAACGATCGGTCCAGGGGGAGTCGTTTCAGGTCCCCATTGCAACACTTCTACTATCACGCCATCCCCAACGTCGCACTTGTGAGACTCACGACTTATCTCATCGAGGATGGCGGTGCGGACGTCTTCGCGCCTCAGTTCCATCGAGCGAAGCTCGAAACACACATTCCGCGGCGACTGGAGCTCCACTCCCTCGCTTTTGGCAATGGCAACCAGCGCAGCGCTCGTGAGAATTCGCCTGGCGCCCGGAGCAGGCGCGAATCCGATGGTCATATCGCCAGGCAGCGCCGAGAACTCGGGAATTGCCGAGACTGCGTCTCTGGCATAAATACGATCATTCTGCACCGCCACACAGTGACCCGTCGGAAGAGCAAGAGCGAGCGTGATAAAAACATGCCAGATCATCGAGTTAGATTATTCATCTGCTGGTACATTTCGTCCGCGGCTTTGACCACCTTGGAGTTCGCCTCGTAGGCGCGCTGGCTGACGATCAGGTTTACAAACTCGTCAACAACGCTGACGTTGGACTGTTCGACGTAACCCTGCAACAGAGTTCCGAGTCCTTCGGTCCCGCCGGGATTACCAACAGTTGGTTGACCGGACGCATCGGTTGGCTGAAATAGATTCTGGCCAAGGCTATTCAATCCTGCCGGATTCGCAAAATTGGCCAGCTGGATCTGACCCGCCGTTTGACTTGTCGTCTGGCCTGGCTGCATAAAACTGACCGTGCCGTCGGTCGCAATGGTTACCGATAGCGCGTCTGGTGGCAACGTAATCTGGGGCTCCAGCAAATTGCCGCTCGAGTCGACCAAATTCCCGGTGGCATTCAGACTAAACATTCCGGCGCGGGTATAGGCAAGTTCTCCACTGGCCTTTTTAATCTGAAAAAAACCGTTTCCTTGAATCACTAGATCGAGGGGATTGGACGTCTGCTGGAAGTCACCCTGGCTAAAGATGATTTCGTTTGAGCTGGTGCGGGTACCCATTCCGAGTTGCAATCCCGTTGGCACCACAGATTGAGCGCTCGCCTGAGCTCCCGGCTGCACGACATTCTGATAAAGCAGGTCCTGGAACTGTGCTCGACGCGACTTAAAACCGGCAGTGTTGGCATTGGCCAGGTTGTTCGCGATGTTGTCAAGATTCGCTTGCTGCGCAGTCATTCCACTTGCGGCGGTATAAAGAGCTCTAATCATAATGTTTTCCTCTCAAGATGTGACCCGAGCCACGTCGTCGGTAGCCCGTTTATTCATGTCCACCGTCACAGAGACAGCCTTTTGGAGCATTTCGTATTGCCGCATAAGCTCCACCAAACGCACTGCCGACTCCGCGGGTGATACATTGGATGCCTCCAGTTCGCCTTGTTGAACCGCAGGGTCGGAAACCAGTGTCGGGTTGACCTTCGGGTCGGTCGGACGAAAATAGTTGCTGCCTACCTTACTCAAAATCGATGGGTCTCTGAAATCGACGATTTCCAATTGGCCGAGCGATTCACCGCCCTGTTGAACTGAGCCGCTAGAGGATATTTCAATTGGGGATTCAGAGTTAGCGGTAATAGGTTTGCCGCCAACTCCGCGGATTGGGTATCCGTCCATCGTTGTGAGTACACCGGTGGAAGACGTCTTAAAAGAGCCATTACGCGTGTACAGGGGGCCACTGGGTCCATTGATGGCAAAGAACCCTTTCTGCGTCAGCGCCAGATCGAGAGGGTTTCCCGTGGGTTGCAACAATCCTTGTTTAAAATCAACCCACTGCTTTTTGATGTGTGGCAAAGTGGTCGGCTGCGAACCGTCCAGGCTGGCCTCCGCTCCTTGAAACAGACTGTAGAACTCACGATCCGCCTTGTATCCGCCGGTGGACGTATTAGCCAGATTGTTGGAGAGGAGGTCCAGGGCTTCCATGCGCGAACGAAGACCGGCGGCGGCGGTGACGGCGATTACGTCCATAGATCTGCTCGAAACGAATGCACGCCGCAGCCCAAAAGTGTTTCAGGCAGCCTCTCTCGAGTTTTCAACAAATCTTGCGATATGAAGACTGGGTCTCCCGCGCACTCCCGTCGGAGATCCGACGGAATTCGTTAAAGCCCTGACGTTTCGGCCGGGTCAGGCCTCGTAAAATCAGTACCTGTTGAATGGCGAGCGACGTGCTTTCTGACAACATGAAACATGAGAGCCGTCGCGCCAATCCGGTTTGGTTCTGGACCCGCGCCATGCGCGGCAAGACACGCCCCGGCTTCTCTTCCGGTCGCGATTGGCCGCGCTAGCTCGGCCAGGACCGCACGGCTTTCGATCGCGACGGAGATTTCGTGCGCAACGGGATCGTCAGTTGCATCCCGGGCGCCCAAATCGAAACAGGCACTCAATGTGGTGGAATCCCCGGCGCATCAATGTGAAATATCGCTGCCGGACTTCCAGTCTGAAATGCAGCAATGCTCACGTTCAGAAAACTCGTCTGGAGCGGATTTGCCGGGAACTATAATTGGGCAGGCTAAGCGCGCCGGTAAAGACAGATCGGAGGCAAGGACGAAGAACGACGGGACCGGCACCTCACTTCCAGTCGCCTTGATTTCCGGGGAACGGGATGTCCGAATCTTAAGGTTCTCGCTGGCGTCCCTTCCGTTATTGCCGTGTTCAGCTGCCCTACACCCGACCGCCGAATACATTTCGGCCAACAGATCGGCCCCGCTCGGCCCAAGACAGGTCCTTCCGAAAAGCGACAACGCACTTGATGACGCTATTGGCGAGGTGTCGTCGTTTAACCCTGAACCGCTGTCATCCGCCCTGCCCGAGGAACAGACCGTCAACCCGGCTGCAGGTCAGGGCAACCTGGCCTTCGCCGCCCGGCTGTTCTCGACAGCCTCGGCAACGCAAGCGGGCTTCGGTGGAATGCAGACTCCGCCTGCAGATGTTACAAACCGGCCGCTAGCATCTTCGCCCTCGGCGCTGCAAAAATGCCTTGCCGTAAACCCGCAGGCTGTGGAGGCGAGCCATCAGGCTGGCGACGAGCCAACCAAAGGTCTTCCGGAACAATTTACCAAGTTGGACGTATTGGCGCCTTTTGTTCGAGCCGCTCAGGAATCTAATCCGAACTCGAAGGCCCATGTTCTAGCGGTGGCCCCACAACCGAGCATCGAAGCAAATATCGAGGCAGCTCAAGCTCCACCGAGTTCATCTCACGATATCCGCGTTCGGGTTCCGGACAATCAAGGCGGCGCCATGGACGTGCGGTTTCTCGATCTCGGAGGTGAGGTGCGCGTATCGGTACGGACTCCTGACGACGGTCTTGCGCAGACTTTGCGAGGGAATCTAGCGGAGCTGGCCCACCGCTTGTCGGTCGGGGGCATTCAGACTGAGCTTTGGCACACCGACTCGGGCTCATCTGCCTCACATAGCTCATCCCAGCACTCGGGTGACTCAGACTCCAACTCCAACCAGTCCCGTCATGGTACTGGGCAACGTGGCAGGCGCAATTCACAGCAACAATCGAAACAGGATCAGCCACCTTGGCTAAAGGAATTTGAATTCTCGACCAGAGCAGTCCAATCGCAGTAGGAGGAACTAGAACCGTGCAAATTCAGTACCCAACGGACAATCAACCCTCAAACGTTTTTGCAGCCGCCACCAGCGGCAGCACACCCACCGGCACGACAACAAACTCGGCAAGTACCCCGACTTCCTTGGCGACGGAAGACACCTTTTTAAAGTTAATGGTGGCTCAGCTTAAGAATCAGGATCCGACCCAGCCCACCGATGGCACCCAATTCCTGACACAACTGGCACAGTTCAGCCAACTCGAGCAGCTGATCAACATCAACGCAGAACTGAAGCCTCAGACACCGTCCGCGGCAACTGGCAGCGGAAACTCGACCGGCGCTACTGCCGCTTAATTCAGAAAAGGAGAAAGACAAATGTCATCGTATTCAACAGCGCTTTCGGGACTTGCCGCCAACGGCGCCGCTCTAGACGTGGTTGGCAACAATCTCGCGAACATTAACACTCAGAGTTTCAAGGCTGATAACTTGCAATTCAAGGACTTGCTGGACGAGAACATGGGCGGCACGATGGCCGGCGGCGGTGTGGCCTCACCCACTGTCAGCAAGCAGTTTACTCAAGGCTCCATACAATCGACCGGCGCCCCATTGGATGCTGCGATTCAGGGTAACGGCTTTTTTGTGGTGAAGGATGGCTCCGGGAACTCTTTATACACCCGCGATGGAGGGTTTCAAGTGGATTCCAAGGGCTTTCTAGTCACTTCCACTGGCGAACAGGTGCAGGGATGGTCCGCAACCAACAATGTGCTCAATACTTCTGGCGTCGCCAGCAGCATTTCCATTGCGGCTTTGGCGGAGCAACCTCCGGTAGCGACAGCCAATATGACTCTGAGTTTGAACTTGGATTCCACAACCGCCGCGAACGGAACTTTCTCCACACCGGTTCAAGTGGTGGATTCATTGGGGGGAACGCACACTCTCACCGCAACATTTACCAAGACGGGAGCCAATGCTTGGAGCTATGCCGTGACTATTCCCGGCGAAGACACCACGTCGGGAACAGCAGGCACGCCGGTATCTCTCGGCACGGGTACTTTGGCGTTTGACGCCTCTGGAAACTTGACAGCCCCCGCTGCCGGAACCCCCGGCGTAGTCAAGACCACCGGCGGCTTGGCAGACGGCGCCAACGATCTCAATATCAACTGGAATTTTTATCACACGGCCGGCGCATCAACCATCACTCAGTTCGCGCAAACGTCCGCAGCGGCGGGAAGTACCCAGGATGGACTCCAAGCTGCGCAGGTCAACAACATCACGCTCAGCAATGGCGGAACGCTCGTGGCCAGCTATTCCAATGGTACGCAAGTCACCATCGCGCAAGTGGCACTGGCCTCCATCCAAAACCCGGATTCGTTGATATCGGTAGGAAATAACAACTATCAGTTGGGCTCGGCCACCTCCGCGCCTTCTGTTGGGCTGCCCGGTACGGGCGGGCGTGGCACGGTTTTAGGAGGCTCAATCGAGGCATCCAATGTAGATTTAGCCAAGGAGTTCACCAATTTGATCATTTATCAGCGTGGCTACCAGGCCAATTCAAAAGTGATCAGCACGCAGCAGCAGGTTGACCAGTCACTGTTGACCATCACTCCATAGCGAAGCAAGAAATGAAACCGCATGAAACCATTTCCCGTTATAGTGCCTTGACGTTTCTGCTGGAGGCCGAACTAGGCCGCTGTCCAATGTCCCTGCGCGACATCCTCGCCCTAACTCCGGGAAATGTCATCAAGCTGCCGCGCCCTGTTGGCTCCAAAATCGAGCTTTTCGTTGGCGGGGCGTTGTTCGGAAGAGGCGAACTGCTGGACCTAAGCGGGAAACCGGCATTGAGGTTCTCCGGCTTCTCGAGGAAGAAGGAAACAGCTCCAGGTGAGCACGCGAAGAGAGGCCAACAAGTCGATGGGGTCTGATCAGTTGTTCGCGATCCTGATGGTCCTGGGAATCCTCTGCGGAGGTATCTGGGCACTGAAGCGAAAGGGTTGGGTACAGACCAATTTCCGTCGAACCACGTCCAGCCCGGGTGAGCCGCGTCTCGAAGTGATCGACCGGCTCGTGCTCACACCCCACCACTCCGTGCATTTGATCAGGATGGCTGATCGTGTTCTATTGGTAGGTCTGTCACCGGGGGGTTGCAACCTACTCGAAGCCACTATTGCTGGGCCTGGAGTCGCCGACAGGCGCGAGGTATGAGAACCCTGTTGAGGGTTGGAGTTCTCTTGCTCACGGTTGCGCCGGCGAGCTTTGGCGCCGCTGTGGTCGGCTCTCCCCTCTCGCGCCTCGGCGTCACCACCAGCGGCGGGTCACTCAGCCTTCCCCTACAGATTGCAATTTCTCTTACACTGCTGGTTTTGCTCCCGGCAGCCATCATGTCGATCACGCCGTTCTTGCGAATTGTGATCGTTCTGCACTTTCTCCGCCAAGCGCTGGGGACGCAAGCAACGCCTTCCAATCAGGTTCTGGTCGGGTTGGCGTTGTTCCTGACGATCATTATCCTGCAGCCAGTCGCCATCGACATCTACAAGAAGGGATGGGAACCAATGGACCAAGGGGCACTGACAGCGGGGCAGGCCTTTGAAGAGGGATCCAAACCGCTGAAAGCATTCCTCGGGCGGTTTGCACGCGAAAAAGACATCAAGCTCTTTCTAGAAGTCACAAAAGCGCCGGCACCCCGCAATGCTTCTGATCTGGAACTGTCAGTCCTGATTCCCGCGTACATCCTTTCCGAGTTGCGCACGGGCTTCCAAATTGGCGCAATGCTGTTTCTGCCTTTCTTGGTGATCGATCTAGTCGTCGCATCGGTCACTTTGTCCATAGGCATGGTCCAGTTGCCTCCCGTTATGATCTCAGCGCCCTTCAAGATTCTCCTGTTTGTCCTCGCGGATGGATGGAATCTGGTGGTCGGCTCTCTGGTAAAGTCTTTCTACTAACAACAAACAATCGAGGTGATCTGATGACTCCCGGAACCGCTGTTCAAATGATTCGCGAAGCCCTCATGGCGGCGTTCTGGCTCAGTGCCCCTCTGCTGCTCATCGGATTTGCAGTTGGCATCATTATGAATCTTGTTCAGGTTGCCACTTCACTTCAGGACTCCTCCTTCAGCACGTTTCCCCGGTTGGCCGCATTTCTAACTGCCTTCGTCGTCCTCATGCCCTGGATGCTCGAAAGGTTGACCGCTTACACCACAAAGGTTTTCACGGACATTGCCAAATATGGGCACTGAGCTACACCTGAACACTGGAACTCTACTCGGGTTCCTCTTGGTGCTTGTTCGGGTCGCTGGAGTGTTCGTGTTCGTACCGCTGCCTGGCGTCAAGGCTGGGCCCGAGGTTGCGCGAGCAGTTCTTTCGCTCGCTATCACTCTGTCCTTATTCCATTTCTGGCCCGTTCTGGAACCGGAAAACATCAACACTATGGTGCTGATCGGGCAGATCGCTTCCGAGGCTGCGCTCGGCATTACGATTGGCGTGGCAACCTCTTTTCTATCGGAAATGTTCCAGATGGGAGCGCAGATTCTTACGCTGCAGGCTGGCTATTCATTCGCTTCTACCATTGATCCAACTTCGGGAGCAGATTCAAGCGCTCTTCTTTCGATTTCCGAAACGTGCGCTGGTCTGCTCTTCTTCGGAATCGGTCTGGACCGTCAAATTATCCAAGCTTTTGCACAGAGTCTGATCACACGTCCTCCAGGCAACTTCGCTCTGAGCTTGTCCATGGCTCATCTGGTGGTCCAGACAGGAAGCCTGATCTTTAGTACAGGGCTTCGGTTAGTACTTCCCATCCTAGCTCTACTTCTCATTGTTGAAATATCCCTTGCGCTGCTAGCCCGCCTGAATACCCAACTCCAACTCATGAGTCTGGCTTTCCCCATCAAGATGCTACTCACCCTCGCCTTGTTTTCCTGGTTGATTCTGATCTTTCCCCAGCTGTATACGCAATCTTCGCATCAGATACTGCAACTAGTTCGCACAGTGCTTTTGTCCTAGCTACACCACTATGGCGAACTCGAGCCAAACTGAGAAGCCAACCGCTAAACGACTTGAAAAGGCAAGGAGCGAAGGCCAGTTTATAAACTCCCGGCAACTGGTGACTGCTTGTCAATTTCTAGCGTTCGTCACCATCGCTCAGGCCTGGTTTCCGAGTTGGCTGGCCGGCATGAAGGAGTTGTTGCGAACCTCACTTATCGGTGCCTTTCGCATCGATATCACCATCGCAACACTGCCCGGCATAGTGGAAGAGTTCATTAGGCGTGCGTTTGTCCCCGTGGCGGTGATTAGCGCCACAACAACAGCGCTGACATTCGCGCTTCACTTTGGAGTCACGAAGCTCGGGTTCAGCCTTAAGAAGTTGATACCGGATATCGCACGTTTCAATTCGTTCGGCAAGATGAAGAACATGGCCCGCGAGGGTCCGTTGGCCGCACTCCAGGCCGCATCCATGCTAGTCTTGTTCTCCGCCGCCATTTACTCGATCACGCGCAGGAACGCGTCATTATTCTTTGCCCTTCCGTTTACCAGTTTGGAAACAGGGCTGATCTCGGTAGGAGCATCGATCAAAGATGTTCTGTGGAAGGCCGTGGGACTCTTCCTTCTGTTCGGTTTCGTCGACCTGTGGCGCCAAGAGCGACGATTTGTGAACGATCTCAAGATGACGAAACAGGAGGTTAAGCAAGAGACGAAGGACAATGAAGGCAGTCCGCACGTGAAACAGAAGGTTCGGCGACTTCAGCGTGATATGGCCCGCCGACGAATGATGAAGGAAGTAGCAACCGCCAGTGCAGTGGTCGTCAATCCGACCCACTTTGCCGTCGCGCTTCGCTATGATCACGCCACGATGGCGACGCCCCTCGTGGTCGCAAAGGGGAAAAACTACCTCGCACTCCGCATTCGCCAGCTAGCAATTGAAAACGGAGTACCGTTGATTGAAAATCCGCCGCTGGCACAAGCTTTGTACAAGTCAGTCGATGTTGGCAAAGAGATTCCGGCGCATCTCTACCGGGCGGTGGCCGAAGTGTTGGCCTATATATACCGCCTGACTCACTCCAGAAAGTAGTCTGTCTTGATCGAAGCGGAAATCGCTCAAAGGAGAGTGCATCCGGCCGTGAACGCCACTGTCGCTAGAAGATGTGCGGCGTCTGGTGGAGGGCTACGTCCGCTTGAACAATGCGGTTGTCTACATCACCCCCGAAGGACATGCTCGACGGCGTCAGCCGGAGACCACTCGTGCACCATCCGACCAACCTTCTGCAAGCGAGGCTGGCATTTTTCCGGCGCTATCGACCGCTGATGTCACGATGGCTGTGTGAACTTCCTGCCGTCATCCGCTGACGAGGACGAGGCGGCTCGAATCGGGAGAAAGATGCAGGAGTTATCCAAGTCCGGCTTGCTCTTCCAGCGATTCCAACGCTCTTTCCAGCCAGGCTTCTCGACTCGGTAGTCTCAAGCCAGCCCGGCGTTCTCCATCGGGGAGTTTTATGCTCCTTGCCGGGCGCCATCCGCATGGCGCGGCGGAGCGCCGCATACACGATCAGAAGGCCGGCGCCCATTAGAGTAAAGGTGAATGAAGCTGGCTCGGGAACGTTTCCGGTCGTTCCATTGGCGGCGATCAGTCCAAACCGCTGGGAGGAAGAGAGGTTATCCGGAACCCAGATTGCATACTGCGCGGCGTCAGCCTGCGTCCAGGTTCCGTTCGAGTAGATCGTCTGGGCCTGGGTGACGAGCGACTGTGCGGCCGGATCGAGAGGAAAAGGGCCCGGGTTAATCGAACTGGGATTCATCAGTTGCCAAATAGCCATGCCATACGGGCCTATCGTCGCTACCGCGGCACCATACCCCCCAAGCTGGAACGCCTGATCCTCAAGATACGCCATTTCAATCTCAACGGGCGTCGTGGGAGTAATTACCGACCCGGGGTAACTCACGCCAGCGCTGGTGTCGACGTTGATGTCGAGGCACCACACAAAATAGGTCTGATTGGCGACGTAAGACCCGCCTACCAGCGTGGCGGGATAAGGTCCTACGGGATCGGTGTATGAATTTCCCAGCGCATCGGTATAGGTGTACAAGAGATAATCTCCAGGAAAATTTGGGTCCAAGGTAATGGAGACCGCTGTGGCACAGACCCTGGCTGTTCCCGTTAGCAAAAAGCACAATACACCGAGGATTCGAAACGCGACTCTAAGGTCAAGCACACAACGGTGCGGCTCGGCTTGGAACTGCAACTGTTGCTCGATTTTGCGGTTTACAATCTTACTCTTCTTGAACATGTTGGGCGGCATGTGAGGTCACGATGGCAGAGGCGTCGTTCGCCAGTTCGAGTTGAGTGGACTCGCCGGTAATGTGATGCACGATTGGTCCACACGGACCAGCTAAGTAACTCGGTCCCATCAACGACTCTTTCGCACACAAACGGCGAAATTAGATCCCCCCGCAAAAGATTCTTCGAAGAACTGCGGCTGCGCGCCTAATGATGAGCGATTAGCCAGTCGCAGAGCAGATGATCGCCGTAAAGCTGGTCGCGAGCTCTTTGTCAGTTCATGAACTCGCCAGGTTTGAAAACGCATCTCAATCTCAGGGTTCGTTTAAACTTCGGGATTCATTTGCGATAAGGAAGAAGGGCCTCTGCTGGGCAGGCTCACTTATCAGGCGACGAATTGAGTCCGGGCAACGTATTATGTCAAAGATTCGTATTGTATTGGCAGACGACCATACCCTGTTTCGCCAGGGTATTCGCACTCTCATTTCGGCCGAGCCGGACATGGAGGTGGTCGGAGAAGCAGCTAACGGCGGAGACGCCGTGGACGAAGCCGGTGATGCCCGACCAGACGTCTTGCTGATGGACATCGGCATGCCTGGCTTGAGCAGCTTTGAAGCGACCCGCCAGATCAAGAAGAACCGGCCTGAAACCAAAGTCGTTTTCCTGACCATGTACGATGACGGGGACTATCTGCGGGAGGGCATGGAAGTGGGCGCTAGCGGCTACGTCCTCAAAGACAGCCCGTCGGCGCAACTGACCGCGGCAGTTCGCGACATCTCCCACGGCGGTAGCTTTCTGAGCCCGCGCATGCTTTCGCAGCTAGTGGATGATTTTCGCTCGCGCAATAGGCCCGCCGATAGTGTTCCTCTCTTCGCCACTTTAACTACGCGCGAACGGGAAGTGTTGAAAGTGCTGGCTGAAGGAAACTCGGTGAAAGAAATCGCCTGCAATCTCAATCTCAGCGCCAAGACAGTGGAAGCTCACAAGTTCAATTTGATGCGCAAACTCGACATTCACAACAAAGCGACTCTTGTGCACTACGCGATCCAGAAGAAAATTATTACGATCCCCAATTTGGTCTGAGCGCCGCCGGCGACTGCTCTATCAATCGGTCGCCGCTTCCAGCGCGGGCCTGGGAGTTGCCAATAGGAGAAAAACATGGTCAAACATGAAGCATTGAAAAATCACCTCGATGAATTGCGGAATTCGATTCCCGAGCTGCGCGGCGTACTCGTAGCCTCAACGGAAGGACTGCCAGTAGAGCATTCGCTGTCGAACGGAACTGACCCAAACCGAGTAGCGGCGATGGCCGCTGCCGCCTCGACTCTGGGCCACCGCATCAGCCAGAGTATGTCGAACGGTAATCACTCCGAGGTCTCTGTCCGAGGAGATGACGGCGTTCTCTTCATTTATCAGGCTGGGCCGAAGGCGGTTCTAGCGGTAATGGGGCCTATGGGTGCCAACGCCGGATTGATCCACCTGGAAGCTCGCAACAGCGCCAAGGCAATAGGGGACTTATTCTAACTCAAACGAATCCGATGGGGTCGATCTGTCGGCAGACATCCGGCCCAAAGTAACTTTCGGTTGAGCGACGTTTTGGAAAGGGGCGGTCGGCGGGTCCTTATTTGATCAGGCGCGAGGCGGTTAACTTCTTTAGTCAACTTCTGGACCGCGATGACTTTGGAGACCGGGCAAAGGTTTATTCTTCGCGTTGGACCATAGTGAATCGGCGACCCTTCGGCGGTGAAGTCGGGGCCCCTCGAAAAGTGAGACTGTTATTAGAGACTTCTGCTGCTACCGGAAACGGCGTCATTTGTCCCAACGCCTCCGCAGGCTCGACAGCGCCAGGACGCCGGACTCGGGAGGGAGTACCAGGCTTCAATGGCTCCATCCGAACGGTTCTTGCGCTTTTCGACCACTATCAGTATAAAACAACAATATTATAACTCCTCCGCTAGCAAGTAACGCTTCTCGGGGCTTCTCAAAAGTGTTCGCTAAGAAACGCTCTGGCGCGCACGTGGTTTCGCATTTCCGTCAACAGTGTTCTTGATCATCTCCTGACACATGCTCTTCTAATTATTTCAGTGCCGTTGAATTTGTCGACGCGGTGTGATATAGTAGTTGCAATTAGCGTGGCGTTTATTCACTGCCCTAGCTGCGGCGCTAGTAGTCTGCAAGGTTCTGAGACTAGAGGCTCGGCGGAGAAACTGAGAAGCTTCTTCGGGATTCTTCCCTTCCGCTGCCGCCAATGTTCCGAGCGCTTTTCTTCTTCCATCTGGAACCTGCGTTTTGCGATATATGCCCACTGCCCCAAGTGTTTGCGCCTGGAGTTGAGCACTTGGTCGGAGCAGTTCTATCGTGTGCCAATGGGAACTCGACTGCTTCTTCGCATGGGAGCGACTCGATATCGCTGCGAGTTCTGCCGTTGCAATTTCGTCAGCTTTCGGCGATGCAAGGAGAGATTTTCCGGGCGGAAGCGGCGCAAAGCCGCAGACGCTGCGTGAGTTTTGGAAAGCTGATGGGCGTGCCAAGGGCAGGATGGTCCCGCGACGGTCGAGGCGGAACTTCTTCTTGTCGCCCAAAGCTGACCAACAGCAACCAATCGAACCAGCAATTGCCGTACCCTGCCTAAGGAAAGCCTTCGCTCCCGCATAAACTCCGTGCGCTTGTGTTCGATATGAAATTCGGAAGCGGTAGGAGTCTGAATACTAGCGTTTCTTGACTGCCGTCTCAGGCGGAAGGTTGCGCAAGAAAAGGGACTATGGGCTCGAAAGATCGTCACCGCGAAGTTCAGCACAACACGGAGCAAATGTCGAGAGTGACGATCGCGAGTAGGGATTCGACTCTTCCGGGCGTGATCCGCGAGGTCTCGAGAAGTAGTATGGAGCTTATGCTGGGCGAGTCAGTGCATATTGGGACTCCTTTAAAGATCGAAATGCCTGGCGTCTTTGCCGACACGAGAGTAACCTATTGTCGCCCTGACGGCGCCAAGCGCTTCCGCGTCGGAGTCCTGGCGTTGGACATACGCAGCAGTACACCATCTCAACATCCACCACGAGACCTGATGGCCTTCTACGCAATTGGCCGGGGTCTGGTTCCGGCTGAGACCATGCAGGTCATGGCGCATCTCAGAACGTGCAGCGCCTGTAGACACGCGCTAGATGCTATGGAATCGGTTCTCATGGCGTCGACCACATGTGTCGGCCTCAGGCCCTTCCTGTTGCCTCCGCTTCCCTAGACGGAGCGACATACAAATGAACTGGCTGACAGGATCGACTAGTGGCGGGGGGCAACAAGCTCCGGCTGTTCTGGGTGTTTTGCCTGCAGCGGACCCGGACCCAGGCGACCAAGCTCCTGAGCTGGCTGCAACTAAGCCCAAGACGCTGCCCTTAGGGGCGCGACTGTACATCGCGGCTATGTGCTTGGCAGCCTGCTATTGCTTGCAACTGGCCTTTCAAACATGGCAACCCGAACTGAGGCTGTCGCTGCTCTTATACGTCGTGGTCGCAGTGATTAGTTCCGGCATGAAAGTTCGTCCTCCGGGCGTTGCGGGAAACATATCGGTCAACTTTGTCTTCACGCTGTTCGGCCTATTGGAGTTTCAGCTGGCGGAAACCCTGGCCTTCGCTGCTATAGGCGCTGCGGCCCAAACCTTGTGGCAGTCTCGCCGCAATAGGAATCTACATTTGGCCTTTAATGTCGCCTGCGTGGTGGTCACCGTGTCAGCTTCCGCCTTCATCTTTTCTTTGCATTTGTTTCTGCATTGGAGCGAAGGCCCACTAATTCGACTCACGCTGGCTGCCACGGTCTATTTCGTGATCAACACCCTGTCTGTGTCCATCATGATCGCTCTAGCGGAGCGGCATCCCATCCAAAACGTGTGGCGACAGTTTTATAGTTGGCTGTTTTCTTACTACTTGCTTGGCGCCTCACTGGCCGAGATGGTGCACTTATCCGTCGTCCAGTTGGGCTGGACTTTCGCGGTGGCATTCCTACCAATGCTGTATGTAATCTTCCGCTCCTATCGGCTATATTTTTCCAAGCTGCAGCAGGAACGATTGCATGCCGAGAGCATGGCATCCTTACATGTCCGCACAATTGAGGCGCTCGCAATGGCCATTGAGGCCAAGGATGAATGCACGCACGAACATCTGCGCCGCGTTCAGGTTTACTCCCTTGCAGTAGCGCGTCATCTGAACCTCGACAAAGACCAAATGCAAGCGCTGCACGCCGCCTCCATTCTTCACGATATCGGCAAACTCGCCGTGCCGGACTACATCATTTCCAAGCCCGGCAAGCTCACGCCCGAAGAGTTCGAGAAGATGAAAGTGCATACGGTTGTGGGCGCGGCTATCTTGGAACAGGTGGGATTTCCTGCGGTCCCGCCAATCGTACGCTCACATCATGAACGCTGGGATGGCACCGGCTACCCCGATGGGTTGCAAGGGGAGCAGATACCCATCGGGGCTCGGATTCTAACAGCAGTCGATTGTCTCGACGCCCTCGCAACCGATAGGCAGTACCGGCGGGCTCTGCCTTTGGACGAAGCGATGGGTTACATCGCCGGACTAGCCGGAAAGCAGTTCGACCCTCGGGTGGTCGCAGTACTCGAAAAGCACTATTTGGAATTTGAGGCAGCCACTCGTGCCACGCCCTTGCGCGCGACCAAACTGGATAAGACCTTTGTCGTCAGCCGCGGCGACGCTCCTGCCGCTGGGTTTGAAAAACATAGTGAGGCCAAAACGACACAAACCGCTTCGCCACAGACCTTTGTCGACTCTATTGTCTCCGCTCGCCAGGAGGTACAGACCATTCTGGAGATCACCCACGATCTAAGCGCCTCGCTACGACTAGAAGAAACCTTGTCGGTGGTCGCCCAGCGACTTCGGCAACTGGTTCCGTTCGATTGCATCGCTGTTTACATCCGTGAAGGAGGTGTTCTTATCCAGAAATATGTGAATGGCGACAATAGTCGCGTATTTGCATCCCTGGCCATTCCCGTCGGTGAAGGGCTCTCAGGCTGGGTCGTGGAGAATCAAAAGCCGATTATCAATGGCAACCCTTCAGTGGAGCCCGGCTATCTCAACAACGCCAGCAAATTCAGTCTGTTGAGCGCCGCTTTGTCGGTTCCGCTAGGAGAGGGGACGGACGAACTCAGCGGTGCTTTGACGCTGTACCATACCGAGCGCGATTCCTACTCGCGGGACCATTTGCGCGTGCTTTTGGCGGTTACGCCTCGGATTTCGCGCGCCATCGAGAGTGCACTGCGACTGCAGTACGCCCAGCGTCAGGCCAGCACGGATGAACTCACTACCCTTCCAAATGCGCGTGGTTTCTACCTCCATTTGCAGGAGAATCTCGCGCAGCCAAACACTCAAACTGGTTGTTTCGCTCTGCTGGTTTGCGACCTCGATGAATTCAAATACATTAATGACAGCTTTGGCCATCTCACCGGCAACGACTTGCTCAAACGCGCTGCTCTGATTCTTCAAAACAATTGCCGGGAAGCAGACTACGTCGCCAGGTTGGGTGGAGATGAATTTGTGCTGATATTCCCTGGAGCCCGCCGGGAGGAACTAGAGCCTCGTATAAACAATTTGGACCGGTTGATTCGTCAGGCTTGCCAAGACCTTTGTGGCGAGGACTGTGTCGGATTAAGTGTTGGCATCGCCTGCTATCCAGAGGACGGCTCGGACCCAGATAACTTGCTCTCCCACGCCGATCATGACATGTATCGCGAAAAACGAGCGCGCAAAAACGCAGGTAAGTCATTGACACTATTCAAAGTCAGCTAACCACCGGCTTTGTTATGTCCAGTCAGATTGGGCTCATAGGCGGTGGGTCGCGCTTGGCCTCGGTTGTGTTGCGTGAAGAATGGCCACCAGTTCAGTATTCGACCATGTTCAAACCAGATTGCGCTGGCCAGCACTCGGCGACTTGTTCTAGTGAGATCGCGCACGACGCACCTTTCTTCCTGTCGAGATATTGAGAACCAAGTTATTTGCGATATAGGTGTGTGAAGCGTTTGACTACTCGGCACACCTTGAAGCATGACTGGACACGTAAGCATTTTCCTCCGTTAGCAGTGGTGATTGTCTGGTTCTCAATACCGGGGTCGGAGCTCGCGCTTTCTTTAGGTACTCCACAGGCTGAGGGTACTTCCGCAGCGGATCCTCCAACCTGGTCCATCAGCTCCGAGATGCCTCACGACGGCCGTCCACAAATACTTCTCTTTCTTCACCCAAAATGATGCTTGCTCAACAACATTCTAGGTTTGACGAATCGATCACCACACGTGCGCAAGCTCTGTTGGAAGAGGGACGCCAGAAAGTCTATCGCGAGACAGACCGTTGGTTTGGCCGCTTAATGATGGTTCAGTGGTTCGCTGGAATCGCCGCAGCGCTGTGGTGGTCGCCGTTACCTTGGAATGGTGCCGCGAGCTCCATCCACCCGCACGTTTGGTTAAGCATATTTCTTGGCGGTTGGCTGTGCATCGTTCCGGCGCTCCTGGCCTCCTTCCGACCCGGCAAACCTTCCACTCGATACGTGATTGCTATTGCGCAAATGCTGATGTCATGTCTCCTGATCCACCTCACTGATGGGCGCATCGAGACGCATTTTCATATATTCGGTTCCTTAGCATTTCTCGCTTTCTACCGGGACTGGAAGGTGCTTGTACCGGCCACTCTGGTGGTGGTGATTGACCACATGTTTCGCGGAACGTTTTATCCGCTGTCAGTCTTTGGCGTTGCAGCCGCGAGTCCCTTTAGGTGGTTGGAGCATGGCGCATGGGTCGTCTTCGAAGACATCTTTCTTATCAAATCCTGCATCCGCGGTAGTGCGGAAACCAGAGAGATAGCGGAAAGGCAAGCCCACATGGAAGAGGCGAACACCATCATTGAGC